>JGI10211J14876_10000041_pt1 | contig 40432 bp, 43 predicted proteins | sample Etolagsediment_FD_14876 | JGI IMG/M metagenome (IMG submission 14876)
ATACTTGTTTATATAATACGCCATTCGGTTTCCTCTTTTTGAGTAAGTATTATATAGTTTTATGAAGATATAATAAACAAGCAAAAACTTATATCCTATTTATTAGATAATAAATTTCTTTAAGTACTTTTATAATATAAATGTGGCATTTAAAATACGCACCGCTCTAAATTTAATAAATAATGTAAATACTGAAAAACAAATTGATAATCATCATCATATTCAAACAATGTACTACCTAATAAAAAAACACAACTGGAAATTATGTGTTTATGAAGAACTCGCAGAAAATAGTAATGACATCAAAACTTTTTTTAGAAATAAATATAAGGAAATACCAGAATATATTTTGTTATTTTATCATTCTCATCAAATATCCATTTGGAACTTTCCAAAAGAAACAAAAATTCTTAATTTAGTTGTAGATACAATTTATGGATCTAAAACATGTAAATATAAAACAATATGTTATAATAAATGTGATGCAGCTTTTATTAATTATGCATATAATGTTCAGAAAAAACAACCAAAAGTCAAATCCAATAAATTAATTTTTCTTCCTCATTCTTGTTATTATTATTCTAAATTTAATACTGATCCCATTAACAAAATTTTCGTAGGAGGACATATCAAAAATTATCCTCCACGGGAATATATGGTTAAACTCGCAAAATCAACTCACAAAGATAAAATAGATCATTATAGACCTAAAGTTGGTTATAAAGTTTCGATTGAAAAACAAAAGAAAGTATTATTCGGTCAGTCATTTGTAAATAAAATGAGTGAATATATTGCTTGTTTTACAGATGATGTTATTGGAATGGACAAAAAATTAATAGAGGAATGTGGGGGAAATGGATATATTGTGGCTAAATATTTTGAAATACTCGCAAGTGGATCTCTTCTACTTGCATTTAACGAACGAACAAAAGATATGTTTGAATTATTAGGATTTATTGACAAAAAACATTATTTAAGTGTTACTTATGATAATTTAGAAGAAACTATCAATTATATACTTAATAAAGAAAATAGAGATATTATCAATAAAATAAGAAAAAATGGTCAAAATCATGTATTGAAACATCATAAATATACTGATCGAGCTGACTACATACAGCAATGGACAGAAGATAAATCTAAACTAGATTTAGCTTTACATTATAATAAAAGATATAACACTGAGTTTATTTTAGGCATTATAAATTAAATTTTATATTTTGATAGGAAAAATCCCTAATCAAATGGATATGCTTCTTTTCTATTTATTTTTATTTTATGTATACTTGACGTTGTACATTGTAATCCAATTGGTATATAAATAGCCATATATATTGTTACATCTATTTTATCTGAGTATCCAACAGTACAGATATTTATATATTTTAATATTTTCAATGGTTAATGAAAATAAATTAATTAAACCTGAATATCCAATAGGTCTTTTAATATAGTTAAAGATATTACCAAATTTCAAAGATGTATTATAATCAATTGTAACAGTAAGATCAGTATATTTAGGATTAGGATGATACATTATAAAATATTTATCTTGAATATTATCTAAATATTTATAAGTATTTTCATAAAAAAACATATCAAATCTGGTATAAATTACCATATCATAATTTATATTATTATCTGTTTTATATTTTTTCATTAGATTTGTTAAAACTATATTTGAATAAATCTGATTTCTATAGGATATTTTTAATCTATTAAAAATTTTCTTATTAGTGTGTACCAAATTATAATTTGGTTTTTTTTCAATTTTAAACGCAACAGGATTATATAATTTTAATATTTCTTTGTCACAATCCCAAGAATGAATAAAAATATCACAATCAAAATTATCTAAAATTATTTTTTTTAAAATTGGATATGTTTTTTTATATGATCGTACATGTCCTCTCATTAAAATAGCTATTTTTTTCATATAATTTGTATTAATATTTTATAATAAGTTTATAATAGCTATATTATATATGAATAAATTATATTGTTTGGCATCATGCAGAATAATGAAAAATAAATATATACTAAATAAATCCAATAAATCTATATCAACTTTATTTCATGACCCCTGTACAATTTTACAAGAAATAAAAAATATTAACAATAATTCCGATGTAACCATACCACAAAACATATATCCATTAATATATTATTCAAAATATACTAATAATTTAATTAAGAATAAAAGTGAACATTATAAATTATTAAGAAGAAAATTTAATAAATCAAAATATATATTTATTGAATTATCAACATTAAAATCTATTTTACATAACAATATATACTTAGACTATGTACATGTCACACGTTTCAAAAAAAAAAGTACCAATTCAATCTGATCAAGATCTGTTCAAAAATAATACAATAAAATTAATTGAATATTTAAAATCAATTAAAAAAAAAAATATTGATAGTTGGTGTTTTTTATTCAAATGAATGTAAAAATATTAAATTGGCAACAAGAAAAACACTAAACGATATCCTTGAAGAAATATGTAAAAAACACAATATACCTTTTTTTAATCCATCAATATTATTAAAGAATAATGATGAAAATTATTTATTAAAAGACATATTTTATTATACTGATAATGGTAAAAAATTATTTGCTCAAGAACTTATGAAATTACTTGATTAACTCATAATACCCCTTACATTTCTCTTTATCTTGATGCAGTGGTATCAATGTAAATAATAACAAATTAGTTATCATTTTCATATTCTTCAAATCCTCCTCACCATATTTCTCCAAAAATCTCCTTTCAAAATATTCTATCAAACCCCTCTTATATCCCAAACCCACCATTTTACCCTCTAATATCTCATCATATCCTACAAGAGACTGATATATCTTAGCCCAATCATATAGCCAATCTCCCTCTATACTCAGTTCATCCCCTTGTTTTCCTCTCATATCAATAAACTTAATCTTTCCAAATTGATTTATCAAAATATTCGTAAAAACCGGATCCCCATGTATAACACTTCTCTTTCCCTTATACTCCTTTAAAAAACTCACAAGCCTTTCATAAACTTCCTTACTCCCTTCAAATTCACTATAATTCCCCATCTTATATCTTCTCTTCAATTTATCTAAATAGTTTTGATGAATATCTACTGACCTTTCAACATCAACCTCAACCTCACACTCATGAATTCGTTCAATAGAACCCATAATATGTCCTAATTGCTTTTCAGTCATATCTTCCGATAAAAACAGTTTTGATACTGGTATTCCCTTCATTCTTTCCATTTCATACCATTTTCCATCCTCATCATACCTAAAAAACATTGGAAACATATCCTTGATTTCATTCGGCATATTTCGATACCAATGAATCTCCCCGCTCAAATCATCTGATTCTTTTCTACACACATCAATACTAAAATTCTTAATAGTATTGAAATGCCTCGGATCAACAGTGCTCTGATAATAACCTAATTCCTTTTCCAAATCAGAAAAAGCATTTACTCCCAAATCATCAATATAATAATCCGCCAATGGCTTACCAAAATATAATTCATCATATGGTATCTCAAACTTATAAAGTGTATCAAATGTAATCTTCCCAATATCAGCCATTATCCTTCCAACATTCCCTCCATGTGTCTTCATCCGTCTAGCCGTATATATCACTATGGTATGTCCAAGCTTTTTCAAATATTTAACAAAATTAATATTTCTCTCAATAGGTAATACACTAGTGTAATCTCCTTCTTTCAAAGGAAAAGTAACCAAAGTATTATCCAAATCAAAACAATATCTTCTCCCTTCCAATACACATCGCCCATTAATAGCGTTGATCCTCGGAAAATTATTACAAAATATTCTAACATGTAACGGTGTCCCTAAACAAATGAAATTATCAGAACCCACTATATTCATCTCAAACCTCAATCCATCTCCTAACATCTCTTTAATAACGGTTGAAGTATAAAATTCGCCTTTTTGTTTAATATTACTATCAATTATTAATTTACAATATTTCTTCAATTCCATCCATGATTTGAATCCATATCCTCCTGAACAAGCATTATCTGATATTTTCCGTTTTTCCATAATATCCACTATCTTCCCGTCATTATCCACCTTGACATAGGAATAAATCTCTTCCTTAGAAATATCGTTAAAACAATAAACACAATTCTCTCCTTTCCAATTCAAATCTTCCAAATAGAATGAATCACCATCTAATGACAATACCGGACAATCCATCATCTCCAGCTCAGACAAAGCAATATATAAAGTTTCAGCTGCTCCTCCTGTATTTCTATCTAATGCGATGAATTTAAAATTATATTTAGGATATTTCTTTCTTAATATGCTTTCAAATCGGTAATTGAGTAATTCTTTATTGTAAGGGATGACAATACAATCAATATCGTCCATAACCAAATTATCAATTAACCAACATATAATAGGTTTTCCCATGACATTAATTAAGGGTTTCGGCAATCTGTAACCTTTTTTCCGGAATCTACTTCCAATCCCTCCTAATGGAATAATAATTATCATATAGAGTATAAATCATAAAATAATAATGAATATCATACTTATACATGATTGTTGGAATTTATAAAATACCTGCAAAATGGAGCAAACAATGGAAAAATATTAAAGACTTCACTATTCCCACTAATCCCCCTACTTGTATCCAAAAAGATGATATATCATCTTTTAAGGAACATCAGGCTAGAATTACTAATATTCAAAACAATATTTATTTTGAATTATTTCAAAAAATGATACTTCATTTCAATATAAAAGATTCTCATTATATTTTCATCGATGAATCTCTCACACAACCCATCAAATCCATTATCAATAATACTACCATTTGGATTCTTACCAATCATCAAGACCTTTGTTATTTTAGACAAGCAGATGTTTATTTTTTAAGAGGTAATTATTTAAACTATTATAACAATTTCATTCAACATAGCCCCAAACTCATATTTTATCCTGCGACGTCATTGATATTCAAATATAAAAAAGACGATGTCATTCTCAAGGAAAATGATACATTCAAACTGGATGAAGTAACCAAGTTTTATCAAGATAGAATTGATCATCCTTTTTATAAAAAAGTTACTCATGCTCTAATTCATGAAGATAATATCTATAAAGAGCTTTTTGCCTATTCTAAACAAATAATTTTCCATAAACAAGCTTCTAAAGCCTTTCATTATCTCGATCTTGAGAGAATCTATGATTTTATTTTTATAGGAGATGCTACTCAATTAACTAAAAATCATGATTTATTCTTCGATTTCATTCAATATTGTGACAATAATCATTTACCACTCAATATTCTGTATATTTCCGATAAAAACATTCTTAAAGACAATATTCCTAATTTTATAAATCCAGTGAGTTTAAAATCTGTTACTTTAACTTATAATAATTATTTGACTCCAGAGGAGCTTAATATAGAAATGAATAAATCTAAAATCAATCTGACTTTTTCGGGAAGAGATGCGAGTCCTCGAACTATTTCGGAAACTTTAGCAGCGGGATGTTATAACGTTGCCCTAGATACATTAACAGATGGTAAATCCTATTATAACAAAGTATTTGGAGAGTTAATAGGTAACCCATCTCTGCTATTACAGGTTAGACGAAGAAAATCGATCAGTTATGTAAATAATGAAAAACTTTGGAAATCCATTTTGAATATTCTTAATAAAACGATTCAACACGAATATATTTCCAAAAGATCAAAAGAAATATTTAATGACGAATTTATTATAAAACAGTTAGATTAAGTTAGATTGAGTTAGATTGGATTAAATTTCTTTATTATTATGTTTTCATATATATAATGTACACTGTATTGAGTAAAATAAATCAAGAAAATAGAATGTTAAAGCATTATCTAGACCAATATAAAAAATATATTTTACAAATAAATCAAGAAAAACAAGAATTAATTGACCACCTAAACTATGAAAAGAACTGTAACTCATCTCTTAAAACTAAAATAAAAGATATTTCTAAAGAAAAACACAAGTCTCCTCCTACGATCAAATCCCCCAAAAAAATCAGAGTTCTCCTTGTTTGTGGTGATATTACTAATATCGGCGGAGCAGCCCAAAATACCTATGAATTACTCAAAATTCTTGCACCAGAAGATGAATTCGAAACTAAATGTCTTTTTATCTCCAATTTATCAGCTGATAACCTCGATCCAGATTATGTAGGAAATATATTTCATATCAATCTTGACGAAAATATTAAAGCATCAATGACCAAATTTCGAAATAAACATGAATTTGATGTGATTTTCTGTAAAAATTATAAGATTTTCCCAATAATACATCAATCATATATTAATGTTCCTATTATTTATTCTCCATCGGGGGTTAGATATATTGGAATTAAGATTAAAAATAAATGGATCAACGACATCAGTAAAGAAAAAGATTTTTGGGATAACCTTTATAATTATAAAACTCGATCACATGATAATCTCTTCAAATTCATCAAAGATAACGACAAAAGACTAGAAAAATATATATTTGCCAATGCAACTCATATTCTTTGTAATAGCTTACTAACCCATAACTTAGTTTCCAATTATTTTAATGTTCAAAATCTTAAAACAGATAAAATCCTTGAATATATTAATCTAACCAATATAAAATTAACTGGTGATCATGTTAAAGATAATTTTAATAATCGAGAATATGATATTGGTTTTGTTGCCTATAAATGGCGAACGTATAAAAACTATGATTTGCTTCTCAAACTCATCAATTCTGATGATTTAGTTGGTAAAAAGATTATTGTGATTGGTCTTGAGCAAAAACCAAAATTATATAATCAACAAGTTACGTCCATTCCCAATATTAACAATAATAACACAATGAAAGAATACTATCAAAAAATAAAAACTATTATTATTACTTCGAAATATGATTCTAATCCAAACGTCTTAGTTGAAGCAGTTAATAATGGATGTAATGTAGTAACAAGTACCAATGTAGGTAATCATGAGAATCTTGATAAAAAATTAATAGTACAAGATCATACAGACATAAACGAATGGACAGCTAGAATTAATATTTCCTTAAAAAAGAAATACATTTATAAAGGATATGATAAAGCCGTGGTGAAAGAAAAATTCATTAATGTCCTTAAAACAATTGGCGAATCATCAGTTAAAACACATAAATCTATTGCAACTTTCAATTACCCCATATGTAATAATATGACATTAAACAAGATTAAAGATGGTTTTACATGGATTCATGGAAAAGGAAAGAATAATATCTTAATAACGATATTCATTATTAGTATTGAAGATTCCCAACTTAAAAACTGTGTAAATTCGATTAATAATTTATCACTAAATCATAATGTCTTAATCAATGTTGTTCAAAATATTTATCCCACTAATAAATCTTATAATCAAATGAGAATTAGATGTAAAACTAAGTATTTCATTCAATTAGATGAAGATATGATGCTTAATCATGATGCAATCGAAACAATGATGAAAACAAAACATGAAGATGCTTTTCTTAATATTTATAGACTTAAGGATGATTATCTCGGAATTGAGAATAGTAAATGGATTTATGGAATTAAGCTTTATAATCAAGATATTATGAGAAATTATCCAACACTTCATAATGGTGATATCGCAGTTTCCTCAGTGGATAGATGTTGGCATAAACCGATTCTTGATGATGGTCATAAAAAGAAATCTCATAAAAATATTGTTGGTTATCACGAAAAAGATAGAAATGGATTTGATCTCTTGCTTAAATATTCTAAAATCACTAATAATCTGATTGATAAATACACAATTGATGCGAATGAAATTTCATGGGATGATTTTTATCGCCTTATGATTCCGGCAAGAAATATTGACATTTACAATATTCTCTTAGTCATCTATCAACATTTATATTTATTATGTTCATATAATAAAGAACGAGTCAGTTATAATTCGCAGTTAATCAACGATATTTTCAAAAAATATTTAAACAAACTGCCAACATTTGAAAATAAAGATAAATATGAGGACACATACAATGTTTCGAAATATTATAAGATAGACCATGATATATTCAAACTAAACATCAATAAATTTTTCGATTTTTTCAATTTGCACAACAATATATTCGATATTTACGCAGTAGCAGGTATAATTAATCGTGTATTCGATAATTATCAGTATTCTTATATTAAATATCCCATTAACATCAAATATTATATGAATCGTTTCTTAGATAATCAAAAAATCTGTATTATATCTCACCAACTACCTAATATTGGTGGTTCATCGACTAACGCTTATTCACTATTTAATTTTCTTTCAAAGAAATACGGATATAACACCTCTTGTATTTTTATAGATAATGAAAATCTCCTTAATAATAAAAAATTAATCCCAGATAAAATGAGTTATCTTAAAAAGTTCAGCGATATAACAATAATTACCGATGAAAAGGACCTAATCAAGACTATGGGTGATGTTGATTTAATTATTTTTAGATATCCACAATTTAATACAGACAAAATTGATTTCCAAGAATTAAAGAAGCATACTCGGAAAATTATCAGTATTTTCGGTGGAGGTTATCGAAATAATTTTAGTAGAATGTGTGAAAAGATCAAAGAAACCTCTCAGAAATTAACATTCGATGACATCGCAAGAGCATATAATAAACCATCTCAAATCACCAATAACGAAATATCTGAAAAATACAGAGATATCCTTACTTATTCTGATGAAATATATTCCAATACGGATCTATATAATGATCTCTTCAAGAAAATATGTAGACATAAGTACAAGGGTTATTATTATTTATCATCAATTAACAAAACTAATCATGATATAACTCGATTTTATGCAGATACTAAGTGGTTAAACCGAAAATATGATTTAATGATTGTTACATCATCACTAACTAGAACTGTAAAAGGTTTTTTGGTATTCTTAGAAATAATTAAAGATAGCAATTATAAAGTTCTTGTTATCGGTAAGAATTTTGATAGATTCAATTTGACCAATCCAAATATAGACAATATTCCCTATTCTCATGATATCGAGACTTATATGAAAAATGCCAAGATAGTGATAAGTACATCGCTTTTCGAGGCAAGTCCGAATAATATATTTGAGGCGATTAACAATGGTTGTAATATTTTAATATCTAAATTGATTGGAAATCATAATATTTTTAAAGATGAATGTGTCACAAACAATTATATTGATATAACTGAATGGAGAGAAAAAATAGCTAACTTACTGGCAGAACAGATAAATCCCTTAAAAATTAATATAGCTGACAATATCAATGAATTCAATCATAATATCATGAATTTCGGAAGAGAAAATAAATTAGTCCTAATTATCACTTTCCTTGAAGAATCCATAAATCAGCCTAGACTTCATTATTCTAAGGCAAAAGGATATTTACTTGCTGATGGACTTATAAACAATGGATACATACCATTTTTCCTTACTAATCAAACAGAATACATAACTTACGAGAATAATTATTATTATATTAATCATAAACTCTTAACTCCACAAATACTAGCCAAATACAAGTATATTTTCTTTGGTTTGCACAATAATGAATATTTAATTCCACTTTATAAGACCAATATATATTCGGCGATTCAACATGCTAAAAATATTAATCCAGATTTAAAGGTTATCAATAAGACTTGTATGTATCCAACAATATTGAATACTTATTTTAATAGTTTCAATTTCTTCGATAAGATATTTTTACAAACTCAATATATTACACTTCCGGATACAATTACCAAACACTATTCTAAGGATATTATTGATCATAAAATAGCATATTCAGAAATGACATTTCCCAACAAAGAATTGATATTCTCCAGGACAGAATCTCCAATCACGCGAATTTTATATATGGGAAGGCTTAATGCAGCTAATGGAATGAATATTATTTATTTGATAAAATTAATGAAAATTCTGGGAGATAAATACAAACTTTATGTTATTCCTGGGTCATTTAAATTACCAACAGATTATCCAGCGAAAAAGCGTTCTCCCAAAAACAATAAAATAGAATTTAATGCTATTAAACAGTTTTTCGAGAATTATGAAATAAAATATGATAAAAGAAATGCATCTAAAAAGTGGAAAGATACGGATTTTAAGGAAAAGGATTGGTATTGCAAGAAATGTAATATAGAAGTATTACCCCTGATGACTTATGGACAACATTTCGATATAATTAAACAATTTGATATTGGAATTGGATTTTCAGCAAATAAAAGTAAAAAAGTACCAGAGGGATCAGCTAAACTATTTGATTATATGTATTGTAAGCTTAAAGTTGTATTTGAAAATGGTTGGTCTAATTGCGATTATATTACCAAATATAACTTTGGTAAGCTAATAAGTACTAATTCAACTACATATGAATGTGCAGAAGCAATTAAGGATGTTGAAAAGATTGATTCGGAGACAATTAAATATAATGAATTCATTAATCAGAATAATTTAACAAAGCGCTGCGAAGAATTACTAAGTAAAATTTAGCCACACTAGTATATATGAATGTTTTAATAACATCTAAACAAAGACCGTATTATGGTGGATCTGCCACTAATGCATATAAACTTACTCAATTGCTACGTTCTTCCAAAATTAAAACATGTTGTTTATATTTTAATAATGATAAAGATATTGATATAGATCCAGATAATATCAGTGGAGTTTTTCAGACATCTCATAATAGTAAGAAAAAAAATATTACACCAGACTCAGCAAAAAAACAAACCCTCAATCAAATTACTCAATATCTCGATGGACAACCAACAATTATATTAGCCTTTAACTATTATGTGCCCATAATCTCCAAAAATATATTTCCCAACTCCACGGTGGTTTATATGGTTGTAGGAAGTCCTGTATTAACACTAGGTGATGATTCATGTATAAACAATGGAATATCTTGTAAAAAATTTCTTAAAAATGGAAAATTCAGTAAATCAAAATTTTACAATCTAGAAAAAGAAACGATTGACAGATCAGATTTTATATTATGTGATCATGGTCCTCTTTTGCAAACTACTCTAAAAAAAATATATAACATATCAAATAAACCTGTTAAATGGATTGATTATAGTTCTGAATTTATTACAAAAAAATTAAAAAAAAAAAAGAAGAAATATGATTTGATAATAGTGGCTAGTAATTGGGATAGAAAAGTTAAAAATAAAGATCTTGCCGTTGCGCTTTATCAAAAATTCCCAGATCTAAACAAAATCGCAATTGGTAAAAACAGTCATCATTTCAAAGATATTCCCAATACAACTATTTTAGATCTAATTGAGCACAATACACTCTTAGACATATTTAGTGAATCCAAACTTCTCCTTGTCACTTCATTCTTTGAAAGTGGTCCTAATACAGTTGTGGAGGCATTATTAAATAATTGTCAAGTTTTAACATCATATAATATTGGTAAAACTCATATGCTTAAAGATTATAATTTATGTGAAGATGTTTATGATATACATGAATGGTCATTTAAAATAAAATATATTCTCAAACAGAATCCGAAAATCGATATAAAAATAAAAAAGAATCAGATCCTTGATATTTTACAATCATTAAACAAAGCCTCAACTAAAACATTACTACAAGATTCATAATGACTATCTTGTACAACACAATCTATTTCTTGGTAATATTTTGTCATATCGTCATGATCAACTAAATCGACTACATCAAAACCTAAATGTTTATATTTATTACTGTTTCGTCCAATTAGGATCACTTTTTTATCTTTTAGCTTACATAAATATGCAATACTTTTTTTTGCATTTTTAATGGGTCTATCAAAATTGCTCATAATCAATCCATAATCATATTTTTTTTTTCCGGATTTCCTTTCGATTGTTTTTCCGTAATATTCGATAAAAGAACTGTAAAATAAATTAGTTTTGAGTCCATACATTCTTTGCAACACTATTCTACTATGATCACTATTACAAAATGAAATATCATAGTCTCTTACTTGTCTTAATACTCTTTTATTAATAAATCTATCAATCCCATTTCCTAAAACTCGATAATCCACGTTGAGAGAATCTTCAAAAATTCCAGGAACTAAAAACACGACGGGACATTTAAATACTTCTCTTATATCCCAGTTCATACAACTTTTCAATATTACTAAATCTACCCGAAAATCCAATCCTTCCAGTACTTCCCTTAATTTATTTTCTCCCACAACTCCTTCTTTTTCTTCTTCCATGTTATAACTCCAATATATACATTTAACATTATGATCTTTTGCATAAAATCTGGCAAGTCCTTCGCAATTCGTAGCTGCTCCTCCATATCCGGGATAACCAGATGAAATAAACAATATATTTTTATATTCTTTTAAAAACAATGTGAAATAATCAATATTTTTATATATATTTTCCAGTTTCTCTTCAATCTTTGTCATTCTTGAGAAATCAATAGGATTTTTATTAAATACTCTATAATTTCTTTTGACAAAGAATTGATAAGCAACATTGATATAATCGACAATGTCATTGATTCCTTTCCATTTAATTCCATAGTCACTATGATTATGAATCACTGGTATTGTCATGGATTCTAGTTCTTGAACCATATTTGCATTACCATCATTTATTGTTAAACGTAATCCAATAAAGCATTTTTTATATATATCAGGCATTTTATTATATCCGAGTGTTAATTCACTATTTAAGATAAAATTATATTGAGGCAAGAGTAACATTAATTTTTTAACGAGAGGTATATTATATCTAAGTTGATTTTCTTTTTGGCTGATGCAGTTATAGTCAAACGGTTGATCATATACAAATATATATGGTCCTTTTCTTTCCACTTTTCTGAAAATACTATAATCAACCAAATCCAATTTAACCAATTCACTTTCGACATTTCCCAGTCTTTCTTTAATATTTTTCGAAATAGAAATTAATGTTTTATCATTGATATCATCAAGTAATGCATTACATGATTCTACATCTGATCCACCAAACATAATATATTTATGTCCTTGGTGATTATACAATTTTTCGAATTGTTCATTAGTATAAATGCCGAAAAACAGGCAAGGTTCGTTAATATTATTATATTCATTCAAATCATATATTTTATGTATTCTTTTAAATTTCATCAAATATTCATCTAGTATAGTTTGTTTAATTCCTTTATCTTTTAAAAATTTCATAAATTCTATTTGAGCTTCAGATAATATTATGTCTATTTCATTTCCAAAGACATATTTATTTATAGTTCCTTTATTCAGCATTACTTTTCCATTTTCATAAAATAACGTATATTTATTTGATATTTTTCCGTTATATTTAAATTTATTTTTAAAAAATATTATTAGTAGTAGTTGTTTTTTATTAAAAGAGCCTTTATAAAATCTAGAATTGACTTTATTCATTTTATCTGCATTATCCTGAGCATTTTTTTTGTTATAATATAATTTAATTCTAAATTTGTCTAATAAAGACATCATATTAAATTATATTTGCATAAAATTTAATATAACCTAGCGTGACAACTTAATTATGTCGTGGTGCTTTATAAAGGATAATTTTATAAAAAATCTATGTTTAAATATATTTAAACATATGTCAAAAACTCAACCACCGTGATAAGGTTAAGATTAATATTTCGGTAAAAAAATCAATCATTATATTTTATAAATATATATTTTTCGTTTAATCCAAATCTGGAATATCAGATGATTCTTCCGTGGATGTACTAGCGGGGTGCGCCTTCTGAATATAGTTTAGCAATAGAACTGGCGCTGGAATAAGTCTCATTCAGAATATTTTCACAAACAGTGGGTAAAATAGATTCAAGAGTACTCCTGAAATGATCAGTCATAATAATTCTATCGAGAATTTTACTTTTTTCCTCAAATTTTTTTCTGGTTAATTCTTCACCAATCCCAATCAACATATTCGAAATCTTGCCGAATAACCTCAACAATTCTGACGTTGGTTTCATCAGTTTCGGTATTTGTTGAATATATTTAATTGTATCTATCATGGCCAATTCTTCTGTAATTGCGATCAAAGATTTCTTCAATTGATCGATATTGAATCGTTCTACGATATCTGCTTCACTTTCAGATACACTACCTGTTTGAAGCGCTATAATCAGACTTTTTCTCATTTTATCAATTGATGACATGGTGTTAGCCTCAATAATATCAGGCAAAGCTTTGTAAATTTTATCAAAGTTCAAATTGATTTTTTCAATTTTGATAATTTCTTTGGAAAATGCAAGCAAAAGTTCTTTGCATTCTGCATTATCCGTCAAAGACGCTGATACATGAAATCCGACAACAGCGCCTTTTAGTTTGGTATCTCTACTTACAGTTGGGGTTGTACCAGTAAGTTGGGCGAGAATTTGATTTAATGAGTCCATTTTTTTATTAGATATATAATATATATTGAAATTAACAAAATTTAATTCAGTTTTATTTTGTTAAAAATAAAAGTGCGTTGATGGTTCGGTTGTAGTTATGATGTTTTGTCATGACATAGTTAAAAACATCATCGTTATAAAATAGAAAAATAAATAAATTTTTATCCAAGTAAGTAGTATATGGATTATTTATTATTAAAAAGGGTTAATCAATATAGTTTATCTAAAAGCAAATCAAAAAACTATATTAAAGATAAAAAACCTTTTCAAGAATATAATTCCCTAATGGAAAGATACAAAAGAGATTTCAAAGACTTTAATGAAAGAAATATAAAACGTAATAACAAGCTTTTAAATTCTTTCCCGTCTAAAATTGCAGTGCATTTATTATCAGTTAGTCAAGAGGACACTATTATAATAACATTAGAGGATTTAAAGGGAAAAGTATCGATTACAGATTATAATACACCAAAAAAGAGAAAAAAAGACAGATATAAAAATGTTGTGTCAATTGATATTGGAAAAGACATTTATTTATCTCTATTACATAAAAATACATGTATTATAGAACAAGAACTTCATAAATATAATCTTAAAAAACTACTTTTATGTTTTGATTATCTCGAGCCAAATGGCAATTTTGTCTTTAAAATAGAAAATTATTGTACAAACGAAAGTATTGATCTTATTTACTTATGTTTATGCCTATTCGAAGAAATAGTTTTATTTGATGGGTTTTACATCTGTTGCAGACATTTTAACCCACAAATAGACCGACAAACTCTAAATAAACTCAGTACTTTTACAATTCAAGACAAGTCTCAACTAAATGAATTAGAGAAATACTTGGTTAAATCCATTAAATTCAACAATCATATATTAAATTTGATTATTAACTTAAAATTAGATGAATTATACAATGTTTATTATATTGAGTATTATAAATTTATATCGTCTAGTCTTAATATTGTTGATCAGAAGTGTATTGATGAAATGCTTATTGAGCTTAATCATTTCTTTGTATCTCAATTAAAAAAGAGTTATAATAAGAATAGTGGAACTTTACAGAAGATTAAAGCGGGTATTGGAGAAGTAGAAGGTAATTATCTACGCAAGGTATTAAAACCCAAAAATATAAAAAAATGCATGGAAATTGGTTTAGCAATGGGAATATCAACATTAAATATTCTTTCGGTGGTATATAAACATGGAGGAACATTATTATCCATTGATCCCAATCAATCTGGTAAATGGAAGAATATGGGGAAAAAGCTCATTATAAATGCTGGATTAGGAAAATATCATAAGATAATTGAGGATAAGAGTTATAATGCCATGCCGAAGCTTCTTGAGAAAGAGGCAAATTCATATGATTTTATATTTATAGATGGATGGCACACATTTGATTATACTCTTCTGGATTTCTTTTATGCTGATAAACTCCTTAAAGTCAATGGAATCATTGTAGTTGATGATGCTCTCCATCCAGGTGTTAATAAAACACTTAAATATATTGATACAAATTACAAGGATTATTATAAAAAATTAGAATCTCCAAAGACATTTGGTGCTTATAAAAAAATCAAAGAAGATCCAAGAGATTGGGATTATCATACTAATTTTTAGGAGGAAAATAATTTTTCATGCATTTTCTTGAGACGAAAATGAATCATATCTTTATTTACATTTCTCATCCATTTGTAGTAATGTTCTTTCTGAGTAGTCTTTTCAATTTTACCAAAACGTTTCATGGGCAAACTTTTGAAATATTTCAAATGTTTTGGTAAGGAATGATAATCCATTATGATTTTAACCACCATATATTTACAAGAAAAATCATAATACAATTCCAAATCACATTCCTCAAGGACATCCATTAGCAATTTCATGCATTTGGCATATCCATGTTTCCCGAAGAGTTGTGCATTGGTTTCTTCTGCGACTTCTCGACACAATGTATCCAACAAACATTTATCTTCTGGATCGGTTTTTCCACCAATATCGCAATATATCATCTTTTTACCTTTTGTTTCTTTTCTGATCAAATAAGATCTACCATGTGTATCCAAATAAGATATTACGACACCACATGCGCGTACTACTTCATTTGAATTTTTCCAGCCGAAGGTTGGACGTCCATCACTTGTATGTTTAATAATAATTGAACTCTTGAGTTTGTCCATTTTTATTGAATAATAACAACCTTAAATTTTTAAATATATTTTTTTCAGTTTTATTTAGAAAAAATAAAACGATGCTGGCGCAGCATTGCTTAGTTTTTTATCTGAAACTTAAAAAATATATGATAATATAAATTATGTTTGATTCAATTTTGGCTGGTGGAATATCAGCAATCTGTACTAAAACAGCAGTTGCACCTTTAGAAAGACTTAAAATGCTTAAACAATCACAAATGTATTATAAAACTAATAATTATTCAGGTTTATTTAGTTCATTTCAATATATTTATTCAAATGAAGGTTTTAAAGGATTTTTTAGGGGCAATATAGCTAATTTATCACGTGTTATTCCAGCATATACTCTTAAATTTCCTCTTAATGAATTTTATAAATCCAAAATAGGTAATATGCATAAATTCGAGAATCTTCTTTTGGCCGGAACTGCAGCAGGATTCACACAGGCATTTATTACTCATCCCTTGGACATGCTCAGAACCCGAATGGCGTTAGATAGTCACATGACTGCAAATTATACTAATCTTCCAAGGTGTCTTAATAATATAATCAGAACGGAAGGTCCATTGGCGCTTTATAGGGGTCTTTCTGTTGCTCTTACGTCTTATCCACTTTATATTGGAATTCAATTTTCATTATATGAACGACTCAAAGAAGATTTTGGATATCTTTCAGGAACAATGGCGGGTGTTACTGCTCAGACTCTTATGTTTCCTGGGGATGTTTTAAAAAGACAGCTTCAAATTAACGGCGTAGATAACACTGAAAAGAAAATGAATGGTATAACAGATTGTATTCGTTATATTTATAGAACTAGAGGATTTACAGGATTTTACCAAGGTTATATAATTAATTTAATAAAAGTTGTACCTGAGGTTACAATTCAATTTTTTGTTTATGAAGCGGTTAAAAATAACTTAAAAACCTATTTATAAAATAATAGAAATGCTCTTTTCACTTCTTTCAATATCAAGCATATTATCATTTAATATGGTTGGTTGGTATTTAGGTAATCAAAGTGGAATATCTAATATTCAATTTGACAAACTCACACATATTGTCACTGGTTTTCCGAATCAGCTTAGCAATGGAACAGTTCTATGTAATAAAAACGATACAACTACTCAGGAAATCGTACAACGAGCACATGCAAACAACACTAAAGTTCAATGGAGATTCACTATGCCCAATTTTACTGATTATATGTTCAATAATCAAGCCAAAGATATCAAAACTAATTATTTTAACTCTATTAATGAAGCCATGGACAATTGTAATATTGATGGTGTAGAATTGGATTTTGAATGGGTAGATACACCATACCATCTTGGTCTTATTCCTCCAAAAGCAGCCAATACATATACTGAATTTCTTCTTGATCTTAAAAATACGCTCAATAACAAAATAGTATCAGCTGATATTGGGGTATGTTTCCCCAAGCTTATATATTTGGATATCTTCCATGGTTAAATGTGACGTTATTCAATGATAGTCCAATTGATTTTGTAAATGTTATGTCGTATCATTGGTCTGATACGATAGAGCCATGGTTCAAGGATGCTGTTGTTCTGAGAGAAATTTGGGGATTTAACCTGACCAAGGTGAATTTGGCAGTGCCTTATTATAGTATGAATTATACATTTTTTCCATTCAAGCATTCAGAACCCACATGGGGTGATCTTTCTCCACGTTGTCCCAATATTGATCCATCATTAAATGTATGTGACAATGTTCGTTTTGTCGGAAAAGAGCTTAATTATGTCTTGGGAAAAGCTGCAGTGGAAATGGGTTTTGGTGGTCTTTTTCCATGGACAATTGATTATGACAGTTTTGAATATAATAATACTTTATTCAACTGGCTATATAAAGGAACAATTTCTTAAATATTATATATGTCACTCACTAGCAATAGACTATTTTTTACAGGAACTATTGAAGAATTAACAAAAATATTATTTACAAATCTTGATAAATTAGAATGCACATATAAAATTACCAATGGAAAAAGTATATATGTCAAAACATTTTTAGACTATGCATATGTGGATGGTAAATTCGACATTTATAAAGTAACGACATATTCATATTGCGTTATATATAATATTTGTCGTGGAAATCTTAATGCAGGACATAAATTATATAGATATGCCACCAAAGGATCTTGTCTTCCTTCAACAAATCATCTTGAAGGTCCAGATGCATATATTAAATATGTATCAATGTTAGATTCTAATGATCTTCATATTCAGGAAAAAGGATCTATTCAACTAGCAAAACTAGGAGCAAATATCAAGTATGATCCGATATATATTGATATAATAATGAAATGTCTCAATAAACATTGTTATAGCAACACTTTTGTCAGTATTTTGATTACCACTAATTTATCAATTGTAATATGTAATATATTTTCCATAATTAAAGCTAAAAACAGGTTTAAGTATGAACATTTTGTAAAAATGGGTATTATCCTTGATCCAATGCTTTATTGGTGTAAGAACATGATTGAAATGGAATATTCTAGAAATTGTTTGAAAACTTTATTATTTTTATGTTCTATTCATGATAGTTTCAAAATGATAATGAGAGAATATGTAGTTGAGTATGCTAATAAGTTCATTTTATATAAATCGTTGCGTTGCACGGGTCTTGAGGTTCTTAATTATTTATGATTCCATATATGTGATATATGCAGTAATAATAGCGGTTTCTATCGCGTACATTGCAATTAAAAAGATGAAACCTCCAAGATAGCCATAGATATCCAGTTTATCTTTATCGTAATCTATTCCTAATTTTTTATCTATTTTTTCTTGTAAATGACCTACCATGAAAGGAATACCTTGAGTGGGTATCAGATAAGTAACGGTGTACATAATAACGGCAACGATTATGCCTTCTATTATATTTTTATTCTTTATTGCAATATGAATACTATTCCATGCCACACCGGTTAATGCTAATAAGTTTATGAAATTAGTAGATATGAAAGCGGTAATATTTGATGGAGATAAACTGTATAAATCTTTGAATAATTTATTATTTTTAGGTCCGGAAACAGAGAATATATTAGCAATTAAATCAATGATTGGTAAATAATATTTTAAAGCATTAAAACCTTTGAATCGGACTATTGATAAAGGAATAATTAGTAAAAACACAATATACCATGATATAGTACCTATATGATGATATAAATTACTATCAGGTTGAATTATATAATTTTTAGGTATTATAAACATATATCTTATACTGATAAAAAAATGATTAATAAATTATTAATTTCCTTCAAAAGTAATTTTAAACAAAAAATGATTGCTAACGTTATTACCAAACAAAATAATGTACCTTATATCAAGGAGCAACTTATTGAATATTTATATGGTCCAATACGATTTACGAAGGATAAAATGAATATTATTTGTAAATCTCCTATATCATCAAAATGTCCAGTTGAAAGTCTGGAACATATTATATTGGAAAATAAATATTTGGTAATCAAAATTCCTGAAAAGCCTAGACCACATCCATTATCTAATAAAAAGCGATTTATGCAGCATTTTACTGATATGGTACCTGATGCAGAATTGTTACAATATTATGAGCAAGTTAGAAATTATGCTATTTATTTATTTTCTCAGAAGGAGGGATTGTCATTTGAGGATAAAAAATGTGATATTCGCGGGCATATTGGATTGGATCTTTTGTATAAGGATACTTTTTTTAGTATGGTTTGGGAGTGCCCATATTATTATCTCAATAAATTTGCAGAAATCATGGGTCCAAATCAATATATGAAACGACTTGATCTAGATGATTTTCCTAATATTATTGATTATTTAGACGATTTTTTTAATAAAAAATGATTTTGTTAATTTAAAACCATATTGATATTATGTTTTATAAAAAAATGGCAGAAGAACTCATTGGCGATTTCACCATATTTACTATGGAAGATATTCCTGATGACGATATTAAATTTAGACTTAAATTAATTGATCCAACTGAAAAACAATATAAAATTCTTCTTGAAGAACTCAAAATTGAATTGATTAAAGGACATGGAGAAACCATTTATGAACTTGGAACGCTCATTAATGATACTTGTTATGGTCTAAGCGATGAAGAGCTTGCTAAATCAATGGAAACAATTGCGCGATTTGCTAAGGATATTAATATTGAGAATAGAATTATCAATATCAAGACATCTGATAACAAGGGGCGTTCTATTGTTGAAGTTTTAATTCGAGAGATTCCATCGGAAAGCGATCCTATTGAGCTTCGTATTTCGGTTGTGGGTAATGTAGATTCTGGAAAGAGTACTCTTATTGGTGTGCTTAATGGTGGAGAACTTGATAATGGTCGAGGAGAGGCCCGTAAAAAGTGTCTTAGATTTCCTCATGAAAAGGACAGTGGAAGAACATCAGCTGTTTCTCAAAAATTCATTGGATTTGGAAACGATGGCATCATTAATACTAAAAAAATGACTGATGAAGAAGTCCATAAAAAATCATCTAAAATTATTAGTTTTGTTGATCTATGTGGTCATGAACGCTATCTTAAAACAACAGTTTTTGGTCTGAGCGGCTCAGTACCGGATTATAGTGTGATTATGATTGGTGCTAATATGGGTGTTCAGCGAATGACTCGTGAGCATCTTGGACTGACGCTTGCATTAAAAATTCCGTTTTTCGTGGTAATTACCAAGATTGATATTGCTCCTCCAAACATTCGTAAGGAAACTATTGGAAGAATTTCCAGGATTCTTAAATCTGCAAATGTGCGTAGAATGCCATATATGATCAATAATGAAGAAGAGGCAATTTCCATTACTAAGACTATGGGAAAAGGAACTAATGTTGTACCTATTTTCCAAGTATCGAATGTAACGGGTGATGGTCTTGATTTACTTAAGATTTTTCTTAATCTTCTTCCTTCTCAGAAGGAATGGAGAAAGCGCCGAGAAAATCCTTTTAAATTCTTCATTGATGGAGTATTTCAAGTCCCTGGAATTGGTATTGTAGTTTCTGGATCAATGACTTCAGGAGAAGTTATTCTTACCAAGGGACAAGGACCAAATCTACTTCTCGGTCCTGATTCCACAGGTGCATTCCATAGAGTACAAGTAAAGGGAATCCATACTAACGGTATTCCGGTTATCAAGGTTAAAGCTGGTCAATCTGCCAGTTTTGCCATTAAATTCTTGGATCATAAGAAGGCTCTTAAGAGAAGCCAGATTCATAAGGGTATGGTTTTGGTCGATCCCAGTATTGAACCAGTGGCGGTAACCGATTTTGAAGCAGATATTGTTATTTTGCATCATCCGACAACGATTAAGGAGAATTACGAACCAATTATCCATATTAGAACTATTAAACAAGCTGCGAGAATCAAGAAGATTACGGCGACGGATGGTAGTAATCTACTTCGAACGGGGTCAAGGGGAGTAATTCATTTCTCTTTCCAGCATAATCCGGTATATTTGATTGAAGGTGTTCCATTTGTATTCCGTGAAGGGAGAACTAAAGGAATGGGGCGTGTAAAAAGAATTATTTATCCAGATGGAGGAAAAAAATGATTTATTATATTCCGATAAATAAAAATCTTATATTTTATAAAAAAATGAATATTCACAAAAAAGATAAACATGGAAGAACTATTCTTCATATTGCTGCTCAAATCGGTGATATAAACGCGATAAAAAAGATTTTAGCGGCAAAAGCTGATCCCAATATTCCATATTATGTATTCAATATGAACCATACACCTTTATCGTGGGCAAATGCTAATTTACCTAAAAATCAAATATATGATGTAGCCAAGGTTCTAATAGAAGCAAAAGCTGATATTAATTTACCGTATGAAGAACCACCACTTTATGGGGCTATGGTAAGTAATAATTTTAAAATGGTAAAATATTATATATTTAACGGAGCTGATACTACAATAGTTAATTATCCATTTACCCCTGGTTCTATTGATCTTGAAATTCTTAGGTGGGCTCATGAAGTATCAGACTATAATAATTTTCAAAAAGCATGTGTAAAGAGAGATGCAAAAGAATTAAAACGTCTATTTCATAATCAAGAATTCGATAATGGAACTGGAAACAGTACTGCTGCAGCAATTGCTTGGTATCCCGAATTTTGCATTGACATTTATAGTTCAGAAGAGAGACAATCATTTAAAGATGATGAAATTTCCCTAATAATGCTAAAGGCATTGGAACCGTGGTCATTTCAAACTCATTATCTTTGGGATCCGCAGTCAAGGAAAATAGTTGTTACCTTATATCTTATTCTCAAGCATATGCCAAAGGAAATAATTAATAATATTATTTCATATGTGCTTTTTAGAAAAAAATGATTTTAATATTATTATCAATTATAAATTCTCAATCGTTATAAAAAATGAATAAAACCGACATTATATTGACTATATTTAATTATTTAAGATATGACGAGCGGCGTAATGTTTCCTATGTATCAAGACTTCATTATCGTATTTTTAGAATTATATTCCAACACCCAGAGGTATTTGAAATAAATACTCGATTTCTCGAAAGAATTAATATAATACTAACTAAATGGTCTAATCATAAGTTTAAGGTTGATTTTTCGTTTGACGATAATATAATTAATCTTGATTTTCTGCTCAAATATAATAATGTTCATACTTTGGATATTCGATATTGTAATTTAATCAAGGATCTTTCCAAATTTCATAAAATACCAAAAATAGTTATTTCTGGTATTTTTAATCAAGATTTCTGTAAATTGCCAAATGTCAAGGTAATTTGTAATTCATATAAAAAATGGATTGGTACTACCCAAGAACATAAGCTTAGTGCAGCAAGAACAGTCCAATATTCACCAATGGGAATGAATATACCTAGTGGTGGGTGGTGTCATCCGCTTTATTCAAAAAACAATAATGACGTAACTGAAGATGAATTAATATATATGATATGCATTTATCATGATAAAATACATGAACGAGTATGTGAAATATCATATAAATTTGCTAATATGAATATTAAACATCATAAACAATCAGTTAAAACAGTGGCGGGCGCCATAAAAAAACATATAATGAAATATTTTATCGGATTTGGCCCAGGAGACATTGTAATAAGAGATTTATTTAATTTAAACAAAGATATAAAAGAGATGTATCAATCATATATTGATGGACAATTTAACGATATGATTCGTATGGAAATAGAAAATTCTTGATATCTAAATCAAAATGAATAAATCAAAATGAATAAATCAAAGATTAATATATTTTTATAAATAAAAATGAATTTATTTATATCAAAAATATATAAACTCTTTCTTTATAAAAAATGAATATAACCTTATACAAGGAATATGACGGAACGATAGCAACTGGTTTTAAACTTAATGATAATGCTCCAATTGAGCTAGGATATGATCATAAGGACAAGTCTTATTTAGGATGGTATAATCTTCCTGGATGGCGTTCTCCTGAAGGTCGTGTATATCCTGGGCATATTAATGATGAACATGAAATTGAACCAGGGTTTCTTCAGAGAACTATTGATGGCGATCTTACTACTGTCGCTGGAGTTTATGATAAAAAAACCCATAGAATTCGACCTGTAAGGCATTCATTAAAACCGGTTAAATTAAAATTAGAGGAGAGAAATAAGATAGCGTTAAGTGAAAATAAGAGATATCGAATTTGGCGTGATCATTTACATGATTTAATAAGAAAACATGAATGCGAATTCGAAGTGGATGATGAAGAGAATATTTATCAGCAATGGCAACAATTTCTTCAAGAATATGATTATCAAAACAAGGTATATCAATTATCTAAATCATTTCACAGAGGTATTCCTTATGGGCGTGGTCCTGGAATTTGCAAATCACCAAACAAAGGCTATAAAGACCCGCGAAATACGCTTCACTGGAAGAATTATACTTATGAAATGCAATTTGATTTATTAACTAGTTATATTGATAAAGTCAAAAGCAAGTTAAATCCGGCAGCAAAACAGATAACTGAGGAAATGTATGAGGTTTTTGTGGATATTCTTCAGGATGAAGATGATATTGAAATTGAAAAATTCACAGAAGAAATAATGCATAAAGCGTTAGCACATTATATTTGGTTTGATTTTTTCACATATGGTCCGGGTGGATATCTTTCCCAGATTATTCTATCTGATGATTTCGATGAAGATGATTTAATTGATCGTTTATGTGAAAAACATTCAGAAAATGCCATAATTGAATATATTTATCATGAAATGGGTGATATTGTTGATTCATATTATTTTCATCTGGATCGTTACATTAATCCATTTTTACAAAATAAAAAATGAACAGCGTTCCTTGTGCATTTTCAAATAAAAAAATGAATTTATTTTAATATATTATTATTTTCTTTACTTTTTATAAAAATCTCAGTCATGTCTGCCAAACAACGAATTAACATTGCCTTTTTGGGCGACAGTAACTCTGGTAAAACCACGATCATTAATTCTCTGCTTGAAGACTATATTGTTTCTAAGCATGAAACACTGTGTGAAGTTAAGTACGGTGATAATGAAGATCCTATTGCGGCGACAGATAATGATTTAAATACGATTTACTCTGTTAATTTTGATTGGGGAAAGGATACACTCTTTGATTGTTCCATGGTAAATTATGGATCAAATGAAAAATTAGTTATTTCTAATCTACAATCTATTGATTATTTAATTTATATTCTTGATTCAACTAATTTGTCTGATAAGAAGCCATTTTTTGAATATTTATTCAAATCTATTGCAGAAAATAAATATTTGACAATGATTTCAGTCATTTTCAATAAATATGATCATAAACTGAAACAATCAGTTGATGATTACAAGGAAAAAATCAATGAAATCTGTAAAGAATTCAATGGTAAATGGTATTCATTTAGAATTGATGCTAGAAAGACCATGGTACTTGAAATTGCTAAGAAAAACAAGAGTGTTCTTTCGATTCCGCAAGAGATTCTATTTGATTTTTATGATGAATATTTTGGTAAGATTCTAAGTGAAAATCTTATTCTATCGAAGGATTATGAATATCTTTGTTCAGTAGCATTCAATCGGCTTTCACTTTCAAGCGATGAACAATCATTTATTGAATATATCAAAGGCATTCCTAATAACAAAACATATTATCAGGAAAAATGTGCTACTCTTACGGGTCATATCTTAGATTATATGAAGAAAAATTATGAAAAAGAATTTACAAAATATATTGATTTTATTGCTGAATTCATTGATGAGAACCAACCAGTTTTCACGGAAGATAATATTATTAAGATTTATTGTAATGCTTTTCAAACATATTATCAGATGAACACAACTCAATTCCGTATTGAAGTTAATTTTGTTGATAATGTTTTTCTCAAAGTTGTAAAAATCATTAGATCTGATATTTTCAATTCATATGTGAATAAGGAATCTCTTATTTCGACTTATTTTAATGCAACAATGTCTAAAATTCAATCATTTAAAGATACTAAGAATATCAATTATTTGACAATGATTGGTTTTATCAAAGGTAATAAGAATTATTATGAATCGTTCATTGGTTACTATATTCCAGAATGTATTAAACATGGATTTTTCAAGTATGATCCTGATGAAACTAGTGATGATGAATCAGAAGATTTGGATAGTGATGATGTTAATTTTATGTATGTAACAGACTTTATTATTGATAATTCTGTACAAGTATCATCATTGGAATTAGTTAATACATTTGTATATTTCTGTGTTTTGAATTGTCTTCCATATCAGACGGAATGTCTTCTGAAAGTTATGAGGCCAATTTATCCATATGCCGCTATGATCTACTTATCAGTTGTCGATAATTATGGTTCTGGAAATGAAGAAGTAATGAAAATGAAATTTAACTATATGACTAAATCGATTGATGTTGATTATGATTTCATTAAAAATAATGAAATCGTAAAATTTATTAAGAAATTGGATTATATGTATTTTCCCAAGGATAAGAATTTCATTTACCCTCCGGAAATTATTCAACAGTGACGACTTTAGCTAAATTCCGAGGAAAATCAGGGTTTAAGCCTCTTAAAATTGAAATATTATAAGCGATTAATTGAAGTGGTATTATACTTAATAATGGGGAAAATACATCATCATATGGTATAACAATTTGTTTTTCAAATAACTTATTATATTTATCAGTTATAACAATTACATTGGCATGTCTCGATATCATTTCATTATAAGAATTCAAAGTCTTGGAAAATGTCCTATCATTAATTATAATTAAAATAACTGGATAATCTTCCTCAAGAAGACCAAATGGACCATGTTTCAAAGAAGAACAAGAATAACCTTCAGCATGAATATATGATATTTCTTTTATTTTCAATGCTCCTTCTTTAGCTACATGACTTCCAAGTCCTTTACCAACAACAAAAAGGCTATTTTTCTTATAAATTTCCTTGGAAAACTCCATACATTTATCTTTGACCATTTCCAATGTCTCTCTAATTAATTCAGAAATACTATGTAATGATTTAATAATTTTATTCCGCATTAATGTGTGTTTTCCTCTTAATTGCATAAAATAAACAGACAACATAACCAATAAAATACTTTGGTTAGTAAATGATTTAGTTGAAGCGACAGCTATTTCTTTACCAGCATTTAGATAAGATCCGCAATGAACAGTTCGGGCAATTAGTGAATCAACAACATTGACAACACCTAATGTTAATATATCTTTATTTTGAATAAAATCAAAACATTTAAAAAGGTCTTTAGTTTCACCTGATTGTGAAATAAAAATAATGCATGTTTTATCTCCTTTGGGTAAATCATATTCTTCGAATTCGGATCCATCAAATACTTGAACACTTTCAAAAATACCTGTTTCCTTGAAAAACTTTTCAGCGAATAGTGCAGAGTGATATGAAGTTCCACAACCAAGTAAAATTAAATGATCTATATCACGTAATATATCATCATATCCAGAAACACCACCTAATTTAACTCCATTTTGTATTCTTCCACCCATATTAAGAACTCGTCTTGATGATTCTGCCTGTTCATGTATTTCTTTGAGAGTCCAATATTTATACGGATGTGGACTTTCTTGATAATCATTTCCATTTAGTTTTTTTATCTGATGATTATTGGTCTTATTTAAATGAATTCCATCGCTTTTCTTCTCAATAATACATAAATCACTATCTTGCAAGCAAAAATAATCATTAACATAATTATTAAATCCACTTTGTTCGGAAGTGACTAAAGCGAATTTTTTATTATATGATATAACAATTGGGCTACCTTTTCTATGAACATATAATATATTTGGTTCATCCAGACAAATACATACGATGGCCCAAGCGCCTTCTAATTTTCCAATGGTTTTTTGGATAGATTCTTGACTAGTTAAGCCTTTGTCATAATAATATCCAATCATATTGACAATACATTCTGTATCTGTAAGTGATTTGAATTCAATTTTCTTATTCAGTAAAAAATCTTTGAGTTCATTATAATTTTCAATGATACCGTTATGAACAATTGCAAACTTACCGGTATAATCAATATGTGGATGAGCATTAATATTATTTTTCGGTCCATGTGTTGCCCATCTAGTATGTCCAATACCAATATTTGATCCATCAAAATCTTTTTCCCTGTTATTCAACATAGACATTGCATTATTAGTATTTGTGGATGCGTATTTAATATTAATAAACTTACTATCTCTGATAGAGCATATACCTGATGAATCATATCCTCTATTTTGTAATTGTTTTAATCCGTTATAGATAAAAGAAAAACAATTTTTATTTCCTAAATAAGCAGTTATACCACACATATATATTTCATATATATAATAATATACATGATTTATATTGAAAAAGACATTTATTTGTGATCATTTGAATGTGTGTTTTGTTACTTGTTTTCTTTGTCGTTGTCTGTTCTTGATATTATTCAAACTATTTAGATTATTTTCCATTTGTTTTATGTGTGTTTTTCTAACTGCATTGTTGTTAGCATTGTTGTTAGCATTGTAATTTTCTGGTATAATTACCAACTGTATGTTTTTTTTTGCGTCTATTGATTCATTGTCATTCAAGACTTTACCATTAGACCTAAATTGTAATCTTTTTTTATCAAGATTATGCTGTGTTGCGACACGATCTTTAAGATTATCGATTGTATCATTTATTAAAAGATTATCTATTGAAATACATTTCATAGGTAAAGAATCCATTGAAATATTTCTAATAAATAACTTGAATCCACCTCTTTTTTTAGAAGGACCTTTTATGATCCTCCATTTCCATTTTTATCATTACTATAATAAACATATCCCCCTATTGCACCATTTTATATTATTACTTTAGATAATATTTATTCGTCCTCATCATCTGAAATTTTTCGGACATGGTTCAATACCATTTGTTTATTATTCTCCAAATAATCAATTATAACTTGATACAGTTTTTCATTTACTTCCATTCCTAAATTTTTATTTACTTTTGCACTAAATTCTTTGCTTTGTCGTAGTTGTTCCAGTAATTCATCTTTATTCCTCTTTACTGCACTCATTACTGCTTCAAACAATTCATCATCAGGCATTTTTCTATTTTCTTCAATAATTCTTTTTACTTTTTCTTCTGATAAATTACCACTTTGTGCTTCTCTATATTCTGCTATTAATTGATCCAATGCTTCTTGTTGTCTTCGTTGGTATCTCTTGGATCTTTCTCGAGGTCCAGTATTAATCTCACTAAAATCATCTTCAGTTTCAATAATGACCAACCCTGGCTTTCGATTACCTTGTCTATCATATGCTTTAGCAACTAGAATACATTTACCTTCCTTTGGTACGGGAAGTTCAATAACCTGTTCCTTGAGTTTTCCATCTTCTGTACGAATAAGTCCATATGACAGTTCAATAGTTTTAGGCTTAGGTGGAGGAGTAAGGTTCAAGCCAGGGCCTTTGTATTGACTCAATATTTCATTAATATCAACTGGTAAATCCTTGAGATCAACTGGTTTTCCATTTAAAGTTGCTGTAACATTTTTCAATATTTCCGGTGGAATAATCGGCTTGTTTTTAGCTGCAACATTCTCAACCACAGGATTCTTACGAGGACGTCCTCGTCCTCTACCCGTCGCTCGACCTCTACCCGTCGCTCGACCTCTGCCTCTGCCACGGCCTCTACCACGGCCTCTGCCACGACCCGTTGTTTCTTTTAGAGGAGGTGCTTCATCTTCTTCGCTTGAACTTTCTTCCTCACTACTTGTTTCCTCTTCGCCTGAGCTCTCTTCCTCTGATGATTCTTCTTCCTTACTACTAGTTTCTTCTTGTTCATCATCTTCACTTGATATTTCATCATTAACATTTTCAACTTTGTTATTTTTTTTTGTACTCATAATTATCTATTTATAATAGATATATCTTTAAGTATTTTTTTTTTATAAAAAATTAATCTATTATTTCTGCTTCGTCAATATTTGAATTTCCATCTGTTAATAAATCAACTATGTGTTGATGTCTTCCATTTAACATTAAATTTCTTAAGCCTTCTTGGAGATTTTCCATTTGAAATTCAGGATTAGGAAAATATGTGGTTATTGATATTGATGGAATTGGTTGGGCAATTTCAGTTCCAGGAGGAAGCTGAACATCAGAATCGTTTGGTGGCTCATTATTTATAATAATATCTTCCATCGAATTAAATGTAATATTTATGTGTGTATTGGATGGAATGGATATATATGGAATACTCATTGATGGATTTCTACTAAACCAAAATGGTAAAGGAATATATATTTCTTCAGGCATTATATGTTATAATGATGTAAATTTCTTTATGCAATGAATATATCATTAGCATAATCTTCTCTAAATTTCTTTTCTATTTTTTCAGGTAATTTCAAGTTTTTATAATCTAGTTTTTCATTTTCAAATATTTCTTCTAATTCTTCGACATAAGGATAAAGCCATTTATCTAATATTTCTTTTTCAACTTCTATTTCTTCTAATAATTCTTTGAAAGTATAATAGCACATAATATTATATTTCATAGGAAATCCTTTGAGTCCAGCAAATTTAGCTGAAACTATATTATGTTTTGCTTCTATTTGTTGAACCAGTGATACTCCTACTCCTAAATCTGGACAGAAACCACTTAAACAATTAGTCAATCGTGAAATTCTTCCGACAAAACAGACAATGCGCATTTCCGGAATATCTTGAGTTAAAAATATCCGCAAAATTTCATCTTTATCTTTACTTGATCTAATCCTATTCCAAACATGTTTGAATATAATTGGAAATGTTGCACCAGTTTTACTATCTTTACCAATCATATCATATAATTTTTTAATAAAATTATAATCTTTTTTTGGATCAATACTATCACTGCTTCTCCATTTTTTCTGACTAAAAACATTAGTCCAACTTGTTAATGCTCCAATAACCTCTCCAAATTCTTTTAATGCTTCTCCCTCTGTTATTTCACATTCATCTTTCATTAATTTTTTAATAACCTCTGCCACTTCATCTCTAATTTTTATGTCATGAACATTTTGAGAATCATCATAAACTACTCTTTTACCTATAAATTCATTTCTCTGTGCCCCTTGATGTGCCTCTTGATGTGCTCTGGCAGCTTCTTCTCTCTCACGTCTTCTTTCAAATATTCTTTCGATAAATGCTAGTTGTGCCTCGGTTACATTGATTCCTGGATTACCCTCATAATTTAATTCATTCAATCCAGCACATTGAATCAAATTAGCAGGCAATTCAGTTAATCTATTATTATGTACTAATAATTTAATTAAAGTATTAGGTAAATCCGGTATTCTTCCCAACCTACAATCATTCGCTACTAAAATTCTCAAGACAGGTGTTAAAGAAGGTATTTCCTGAATAGCATTATGAGAACAATTTAACACTTCTAAATTAGGTAAATTAGGCATTAAACCCTCCATTTTAAACATTATATTATGGGAAATATTAAGTTTTGTCAAAACAGGATTTAATATTTTAAAAGGAAGTAATGAAATATAATTGCGAGAAAAGTTGAGTTCTCGAGCGACAGGAACATTATAACTGAGCCTGAGCCTTTTACGTCCTCTGCTGTCCCGTCCTGGATTGGATAAAATACAATTAAATTCGTTTTTTTCCTTTAATCGATGAACAGTTTCTCGAGTTAATTCATATTTTTCGGTTGGTTTTGAATTCTTGGATAATTCAAAATTTGCGAAGTGTTCTTGTCCTGCAAGGGAGCATAACTCTACAACAGACATTATATTTATTTATATAATATTTTTTTTAAGTCTAATAAAAAATTGATTTAAAAAATGATAATTTTTATAAATAAAAATTATAATAAAAAATGGAATGTATTATTTGTGAAAACAATAATGCGCAATTGTGGTATTGTTCAAATACCAAGCATAAAATATGCAATCATTGCATTAATACATATTTACAAACGTTAGTTGATGATAATTGCATTTCAGAAACTATAAAAAGCCCATGTAGATGTGAAGATTCAGATTTATCCAATATTTTAATAGAAAATCCTCTTTTACAAAAATTAAAAAGAAATTATATGTTAAGCAAAAAGAAAACACATGCATTTTCCACAAAAAAAGATGTTATTAATTATATTAATAATGAAGTATTGATTTATCATTGTCCAAATTGCGCTATATCATTTATAGATTTTGATGGATGTGCGGCATTGGTATGTCGTGGTTGTTACATTAATTTTTGTGCATATTGTTTCCAAAAATCAGACGGTTCTTTAAATTGTCATGATCATATTAGAACATGCAAATATAACATACACAACACATATAGTTATTATACACGTAATAAAACAAGTTTGATTCATGAGCCTTATCGAATGTCTAAAATAATTGAAATAATAGGTGAAAATGTACATTTCATACAATTGATTGATAGATACATACATTACTTCAAAAATTTTGATAGTATTCAGTATCTATTTGAAGGAATGAAAAATTTCAATAAAATAAAACAAAGAATAATTTATGTTAGAAAACAAAAACATAGGAAAAACCTACAAAATGATTCAAATAGAAGGGTAAATGAATTAATGGCCAAAATTAAAAGGCACAAAGAAGCCAAAATCAAAAAACGTGAGCAGAAAATGAAACATAAAGCTGCCTTAAAACGCGCGGATCATATTCATGGATTAATGAATAATTTAACAGCTGCCGGTATATTATGCATATTTTTACTAATAATTTTATTTATGAATTAAAAATTGAATAATATTTATTTATAATAATATATAAATTTATTTTTGAAATTCATGTCTAAAATTACACCAAAAGAACTTCCAGAAGAAATTTACAGACGTTTCTATCAATTACCATTTGATCCTGATTTGGCTAGTCATAAAATAAAAATTATATGTGCAAGTCCCGATTGCAAAAAATTAGTGAAACTTGGTAATCCATACGCATTATGTAAATCATGTTATCATGAAATGATAATGGAATCGGAACGTTATTACAGAGCACAATATTGTCAAGATTGCGGAAGATACAATTCGTATAGTCATTATTGTAGTAGTTTATGCATAGAGGAATATGAAATGCTTGATGATCCAGGTTTATGTCACATCATTATGAAAAGAAGAAATGAGCGACAATCGGATAGACGAAAAAGACGCCGAGAAAAAAAAGAAAAAGAAAAACAAAAGAGAATTCAAACTGCATTAAAAGTTTATCGCTACAAACAAGATAGATTGAGAAAGCAATATTGGATTAAATATTGCATGAGACAAAATATTCCGCGAGAAATTCAATTGATAACCTATAAATTCATGTATAAAAAAATGATTAATTTTTCTTTATTTCATGTTTTACATTATTTTTTATAAAAAGATGTCTTGTACAATATGTGAAGAAAGCGATAATATCTACATTCAATGTAAAAATATTAAATTTTGTTATTTATGTGTTAAAAAATATCTTCAAAAATTAATTGACGATAAATATGTTACGGCAATTCGATGTAATCAATGTTATACTCAATTTTGTGTATATTGTATGAAAATTTCAAATGATTCAGATAATAATCATAATCATGTGGAAACATGTTCATTTAATATTTATTCTCGTTATGACTATTATCCTAATCGTATAATGAATATTCATGCACCTCGCATCACCTATTTACTTCTAAAACTTTTTCGAGAAAAAAACATAAAAAAAATACCAGATGTTGCCAAGCCACATGTTATGTCTCATCAATTACTTATTAATGGTAATCTTAAAAATTACGTTGCCGATAGATATCAACAATACTATAAAAAAAATCATAATTATATTGCTAATGAGAAGGCTAAACAACGATGTCATGAATATGAACAATGGAAAAAGAAAAATGCCAAGAAATTTCAACGGCGAGAAAAGAGAAAATCCAAGAAAAAAGATCAATCTCAATTAATCAATGATTTTCTAAAAGAAATATCAAGTTAAAAATAAATTTTTATATATTATAAAATATGAGTTACTATTCTAATATTCAACCCTATTCTCATAATTCTAGCAATAATAATATATATAGTTTTGCCTTACAACCAACAAACTATCAACCATCTGGATCAGTTAATATGAATAGAATAAACAATGTATCATTAAACTATTTACAACCAAATTATAAAGTGATAAAACGAAGAATTCACAATGGATTATGTCATATTTCCATGAGAAACATAAAACCTCGGGAATATTATATTCATTGTAAATATTGTCAACATAGTTTCGTGGCAAAAGAAATTGAATATTTCGGCATAGAAAAGTGTCCTATTTGTGAAACTTCTGATTATTTTAATGATATTTGTGTAAATGTAGATCCAGATGATAACTATGTCATTATTCAAAAAAAACCTAATATTCATCGAAAAGGATATTTCAATATGAGTGCCTACGCAACTAATTATAATGTATTACAATATGCTAGAGGTATAGCAGGAATTAGATATTCATAAAAAATGAACATCGTCACTTTGTTCCTCGTGCACTTTTTCAAAATAAAAAATGATCAAAATTTTGTTAAATTTATTATTATTTTGTTATTCATTAAAAAATGGAAAAACTCAAGAACATTCCAAAATATCTGGGTTATCTAGTTTTGGCAAAAATCACTTTGACCATTATTCTTTCACTAATAATTAATCATCAAAACCAATGTATTAAGATAAACAATCGACATATTGCGCGTCTTGAACAAATAATATTGGATCTTGAAAAAACCAATGAACAATTGAAAGATATTGTAAAAGGTCATCAAGAATCTATAAAAGAATTGCCAGAACAATCAAATATTCAAGAAGTCGATTAAGATTTTTTCTAAAAAGACATTTAAAGATATCTCTTAATTATAAATATATCATGATAGAAAAACTACCAAGATATATGTTTTTTATAATAAATGACTATGTTAAATTACATGATAGATTTAGACTTTCATATTGTTCAAAACACTTGAATCGACTATTCCAACATTATTCAAATCCGGAAATAATTGAAATCAGAAAACCTCCAAAAGATGTATTAGAGATTACGAAAAAACACCGAAATTTCAAGTTTTATCACGAAGTATCTGTTCTTAATGAAGATCAAGATATTTCTTATGTAAAATATTTAAACTGTTTAAGAATCATTTATTGTGAGGATGAACATCTTGAATATCTCCGAAACATTAACACGCTTATCGTTGAGGGATATCAATTTCCGTTAAGTTTTGATAATCATCCTGGTGTTAAAAAACTCATTGTTCAAACAAATGTTCCTGGATTAAGATTTCGGGGGTTAATAAATATTGAATATCTTGATTTAACGGAAACACATGTAACTGATACGGAATTGAAAGATTTACAGAATCTAAAATATCTTAAAGAATTAAATATAACTGATTGTTCAAAAATAATTAATCCACCTTTGCTCAATATTAATAAGGTCAATGCGAGTCATTGTAAAAATCTGATAACTGTGGATGGATTTAAAAATGTATATGATCTTAATCTTTCATATACAAATATTTCTAATATATCGTCTCTTACGAATGTTTATAAACTTAATTTATTTAGATGTAAGAATCTCAATTTTCTCCCTGAAAATCTTAAAGCTAAATGGCTTAACCTTTTGTATTCTGGTCTGACGAAATTTTCTTATCGGGAGGAGGATTTTGATTTTCTTGCTTGTAATCTAAAAATAATTCTTCTGGACCAGTGGTAGTCCATAGCCTCCAAAAGCAGCCATCCTGAATCCAAGTGAAGAAAAAAAACTCCCCATTATTTTTTATAAAAATCATATTTAATCAAATATTAAATATAATTTAATCATTTTTTATGTTAATTGAATAATCGATGATCGTTGCATTTGACTTTCAGGTGATATAAATCCATTTATTTCAATATATTTATTTTTAACACACCTAATATTCATTCTAAACAAATTAAATCTCCATTGATTCTTTCCGAAAAACACCATATATATATATATACCTTCACCCATATTTTTTAATATAATTTGTTCAAAATCATCAATTTCTAATGTTTGGACGACAACCATTTTATTTCCCATGGACATTTAATCAATTCAATGTAAATGGCTTTATGAATATCATCTCGTAAAAATTTCCTAATGACCAAAACTCCAGCATTTCTACCGAAATTCACTAATTCACATTTTAACTTCAACTTATTCTCCATGAGATCTTTGATATCAGATAAATCTTCAAGAGTAAATCCTGTACCTTTTTCTTGTAATTGACCTATCATTTCCATACCCACATGATTTTCTCCTGCGTCTCCCCATGTTAATGCGATTCGTTGTTTGTCCATTTTTAACTATAATTTGGTAATAATCATTAAGATAAATATAAAATCATTTTTTCTTAACCTTATCACGGTGGTTGAGTTTTTGACCTATGTTTAAATATATTTAAACGTAGATTTTTAATAAAATTATCCTTTATAAAGCACCACGACATAATTAAATATATATGACTTTTATAACAAATGCAACATCAAATTTTATAGTTAGACTCAAAGAGGAATGGTAAATTCATAATCCCACTTCATATGATATTACTTAATTGTAAAAAAGAGCCCAAGAAAATAACAAGTTTTTTCATAAAAAAATGAAAAATAATTTAAAGGAAATAAAATAATATAGGATATAGAAAAGATGACAAAGATTATATTTGAACTTAGTAAATATCCTGATTTGAGTCATTATGAAAATAACAAGGAATTAATAAAGAATATTAATGAAATGATAAAAACACTCGATAGTGATATTGATATAATATATATTGATTCAGGCAATACCAAATTTAATGATGTATGTACACAATGGATAACATCAAATTTTAAATTTCCAAAAAACATTATGTATGTTGAGCCTATTTCATCTCTTACCGACAGAATTTCAGGACAAATCCAACCACAGCGGCTAGTGAAATCGCGGTAATGGAAAATTTCTCAGCTTCATTAATATGACGCCAGCTTCTCACACTATTATAAAAAATATTTATAAATGCTCCTATCATAAAACCCAGTTTCAATTGTATTTTTTTTATAAACATTGATACCAATAATATCATAACAGATCCTCCTAATTGAATGCGATAATGCATAATATTTAAGTTCTTTTCATCATCCTTGATCAAATCATACATTTTTCCTTTTTCAGCTTTATCAACTTCACTTGTCATTTCTGTTTGAGTTTTGGTGTTTAAAATAGGATAAGAACTATTAACTCCATACTTTTTTCTATGTTCCTTTAATCTTTCATCTATATTCTTATATTTTTTATCAAAATACAAGTATATTCCTCTATTTAGTGTTAAACATGTCAAAAGAGCAATCACAATAATTAGTAACGTATTGGAATAATTTTGTACGAAGGATACTTCAGGCATTTTATAAAATAAATAATATATTTTTTCATCTAAATCAAACCAATTCTTTTTTTTACTTGATTTCTGGTATAATAACAAAGCTTACCGTTCTCATTAAACCAATAAAATCTATGTATCTTATAGTTTTTATAGGACAATATTCGATAACTTGTTTTTAGACAATTCGGACAAGGTCTTGAGCACATTAGCTTATTACCTTTTTTATTTGTGCGATAAACACATATATTGACAATTCGTTCATTAAAACTTCTTTTTACCTTTGAACAGGCATTAATTTCAGCATGAACTGATTTAATACTGTTATTTATGTTATATTCATTAATATTAGCGCCATAAAACACAGTATCGGCTTTTATCAATCACGAGGGCTTCCATATAAGATTTTCCATTACCCGAATTAGGAATATTGCAGCGCAACAAAGCGCGTTTAGAGCACAAATCTATCAAAAAGTTTTTCATCATTTTGTTTATAATATAAAATATATTTTTAAGTAATAAATTATTCAGTTTTAATTTTTATCTAAAAATAACTTATATGAAAAGAGTACCATCAGTTATTTTCAAAATGAGAACTAGAACAAAAAAAAAACATAGAAAACCCATTTGATTGGATAGATAAAACATCAGAAGATTTATTCAAAGGGAAACGATGTGTTCTTTTTACTCTTCCAGGGGCATTCACACCCACTTGTTCTAATCAACATCTCCCTGGATATAATACTAAGTATGATGAAATAAAAGCTCAAGGAATTGACGAAGTATATTGTCTTTCTGTTAATGATGCTTTCGTCATGAGAAAATGGGGTCTTGATCTTGAGGAAGATATCACACCAGGATCAATGGGATTTAAAAAAGTCAAGCTTATTCCGGATGGAGCTTGTTTATTTACTAAAGGAATGGGGATGGATTGTAACTGGACATCAGAACGTGGTTTTGGAGAAAGATCATGGAGATATAGTATGGTCGTTGATGACATGAAAATTGAGAAGATGTTTATAGAACAACCAAGAGTTCCTAATTCCGGACCAGATCCTTATGAAGTTTCTGATGTTGATACTATGCTTAATTACCTGAGAGAATGTTAGATGACATGATAACTCATCATCATACAATTATAAAAATCTTTATCATCCTCAATATTTCGGCATATATTTTTTGTAAAATAATCACATTTATCTGATTGTACAATTACTTTTATCATTTCTTTTTCGTTTGTATATTTAGAAGATGCCAGCACACATTTCCTAAATTTTTCATAAGCATCTTCACAATTATTTTCCAAAGAATACAATGCTTTGGAACATTCGTTACACTCCTCCATATAAAATTTACATATATTTTTAGCCTTACCATGCTTAAAATCAAATAGTTTATTCATTTTTTTATTCATTTTTCTATTCATATCTTTATTCATATCTTCATTCATATTTATTTTATTACTCAGATATTTCTCTTGCCATTCCAACGACATCTCTTTCTCTCAACTCTCCATTTACAACATTATCGAATATATCAGAATTACAATATTTACAATCTGATCTTTCCATCAGTATCCTAGCAGAATTAAATAATCTGTTGGAAACCTCTATTATTTCTAAATCACATTTTTCAACAGTAGTCTCTACATATCCAATTCTTAACCAAATGGGTATATGGTTATCAACTACAATATCATCAAATTTATGATTAGTACCAAAAGATATACATGTAGTCAAGTAAGCTTTTCCATTATTTACATTATTTACATATAACATTGCTTCTCCAATATTTTCAGAATCTATATGAGGAAACAAAAGCATTCCTTTTTCAAATTTATTTATAATTTGGCAAGAGTATTTAGGCATAATATATTTTATATAAAAAATACTAAATATAAACTTAATCCATTATAAATATAATATAAATGCTTAGAACACAAGTATTTTATGGAAATTTTTCAACCAATGGGATGACAACTGCAAGTATTTTTCCTTATCAAACCTTATAAAATACAGACGCCATGTTATTTATAATTTTTATCGCTTATTAGTTTTTTTTTATTGACTATTATATCTTTTTTATAACTTCTCAATCCATATATTTTTGAACTGAACACTATTATTATTTCTATTAAATCATTTACAACTTTTTCCTCTGAATTTTTTTCTTCATCATATAATATTATGATTTTTGTATTTGAATATTCTTCCAATATCATTTTCATTAATTCATATCCTATTCTACATAATCTATCCTTATATGTTATTACCAATGAATTTAGTTGACCATTTATTGCATATTTCATTATTTTTTAAAGTTACTTAAAGATAAAACTAAATATAATTGTATGAAAAAAAAGAAGAAAAAAAGAAAATTTAGGATTGAGAAAAAAAAATGTAAACCTTTCTGGATACCATGTCTTAAATTACATAAAACCAATATTAGATCAAATGCATGGTTTAATATAAATAAATTTATTGATAATAATGCCGAGGATTTTGATTTACAAATTAATAATACCAATGATAAAATCGATTTTTACAGGGCAAAAAAAATTAAATTAGCACCAACAATCAGACAAAGGAAAATATTATTAAATTGGTTTAAAATATATAAATATGTGTATAATTATGGTTTATATTATACTAGAATAAACAATAAAACTTTCTCGTTTTACACTTTAAGAGGATTATTGAAAAAAAAATTAATGAATAAAGATAATGTTAAAAATTCAAAGATTGTATCCCATATAGTTGACGAAGCTTTGCATGATTTAGTAAAGGCTTATACAAGTGCTTTTGAAAATTTAAAACGT
>JGI10211J14876_10000042_pt1 | contig 40319 bp, 28 predicted proteins | sample Etolagsediment_FD_14876 | JGI IMG/M metagenome (IMG submission 14876)
TTTGCGTAGCGTAAAACTCCTGTAAAAAGTGATGGACACAAGCTGAAAGGTTTTGGTGGGGTTGCAGCACTTTTGCGCTTTCGGATAAATTAATTGTGCAACTGCATCCACTTCTTGCGTAGCGCCAGTACGAAACGCGACAAACGAAGCGTTGAGGGCAGAACCCAGTGCTAAAATACAGGAATACTGCACAGAGACCCAATAGGAAAACGGTGTTTTCTTGAGCTTTGCTCAAGAGAAGCGGCCAAAGGTCGCTAAGATTTGTATCCACTTTTTGCGTAGCGTAAAACTCCTGTAAAAAGTGATGGACACAAGCTGAAAGGTTTTGGTGGGGTTGCAGCACTTTTGCGCTTTCGGATAAATTAAAGAAAAGAAAAAAGAAGGTACTATGGACTGTACCAACTTGGAGCATTTTGGTCGCAGATTTCTTCTCCTGGACAATCCGGGTCACAGGGCTCATAACATGGACAGTTCTCACAATCAAACCGTTTTACCATTCCACAGCAGCAGCTATCATACCCAGCTACATTGTCCACTTTGTAAAACCAGGAATACCTGCACGTAGTCATGCACTCCTCTGAAGCATAAGCTTGTTGCACAGCTGAAGAGCATGAAGACTCACTTGAGAGGCCCTGTTCAATCAACTCTGCACCAGAAGTCTGGCCGCAAATGTATTGGCAATCCAATTCCGGTGGGTATACACACTGGCAGTAAGAGCATACTCCCCCATCACAATCATTGTCGCTCTCACATTGCTCATCCAAGTGTTGCTGGATAATGCCATCCCCACAATATTCATACGTGTAGCAATCTTCGTCCACTTCACAGGTGTCCTGGCCTTCACCTTCCACTTCAATGCATTCTCCATCATAGCACGCCATGTGGTACTCAGGCTCCACATAGCAGTCATCATCACCTTCGCATTCATCATTTCCCTGCCCATAGACTTCAACACACTCGCCATCATCACATTCAAGATGGGTATACTGGCAGGTTTCGCTTGTGAGGCACTCATTCTCTCCGGGAGTTAGTACTTCAACACATTCCTCCTGCTGGCATTCATAGTGCCTGCAGTTGTAATCATAAAGGCACTCGTTGGGGCCTTCTCCTTGCATGAGCTCGCATCCGCCTTCAACACAAGCATAATGCATACCATCATCCACTTCCTCCTCTTCACATCTGCAGATGTAAGAGCAGTGTGTAGGTGATGGACAAGTGTCCGGAAGCGCAGGTGCACCAAGATAACCTCCGAGGTCGCACTCTTCATTTGCTCCCTGCTCTGGACCAGAGATGTACCCATCCCCACAACGGGGGGTAACAATTCCCTGTTTGCAAACGCAATCCTGGCAGCTTGTTCCTACTCCACAGGCATCTGGTGCTGCAGCATAGCGAACTCCGTTTATGAGTGCGCCTCCAATATCGCACTCTTCATTTCCTTCGGTCTTCCCATTTCCACAGGTTCCTGTAGCACCGTCATCTTCCTCGCCTTCACCAGTTCCATCATCTCCTCCAGGGGGCAATTCATCCTCACCTTCTGGAGGTGGCTGGTCCTGTGGTTCGCACAGGCACGTTGCAGGGTTGCAAATGTCATTAGCGTTTGCACAGGGAACACCGACTTCGCACTCTTCTATTACTCCTGCACTGTTGGGGCGCTGGACTATTCCATCTCCGCACCATGTTTTGTTGCTATAATCCGGGATGCAGAGGCATTGGTCATTGCAAAAATCCAGAGGGTTTGCGCATGGAACCCCAACTTCGCATTCCTCAAACTGTCCCCAAATATTGGGCCACTGGATTATTCCATCTCCGCACCAGTCAAAATAAAAGTCCCAAAGCTGGTCTTCTTTCTGGAGCGGGGAAACATCCGGGTTCCGGTCCTGCCCCAGAACAGTGTTCGGGTCAATTGGGGCTACTGGCTCCCACATTGAGCCAGTCCACCTTGCATAATAAATTTCGCTTGGGGCAACAGCATTAGTCCAATATACACTGAGCCCTACAATTCTGTCTCCGATGAATGTAAGTGCAGGCCGATAATCACTTCCTGTTCCAGGAACCGGAGTAACTCCATTGGGAGAATAGAGGTCTTTGCTCCAGTGCAAATCATTATTTTTGATGAATACGGAATACGGAACTCCCCCATACTCATATTCTGCATCCGGCATTTCTTTTTCTCCATAATTCACGGCTTTGCTCCATCCTGAGGGAGTCCATGTAGAAGAATAAATCTCTCCGTTGGAAGTTCCCCAGACTGCGATTGTTTCTCGCTTTTTGCCTGCGGTCCCGAGCCCGATTCGCTCATCGGTTGGGATTTTGTTGTCCAAAATTGCACTCTTAGCCTGCCCTGGAATTATAATTGGTGGTGCCCAGGTCCCTCCAGAATAACCTGAAGAGAATACCCTGGTCCCTGCACTAGTTGCTTCGGTCCAGATAAGGAAATATATTCCACTAGTTGGGCTAAAGGATAATTCTGGAAGAGAGACTGTGGTCTGCTCTCTTGTTACTGGAGTGGGTGTGCTCCACTGCCCATTATATGTAGAATAATAAAGCATTGTAGTGCCATCAGAATTTTTATTTACCCATACTGCAACTGCGCCTCCTTTTGTGTCCATTGCAATTGCCGGGTCAGAATCATATCCACTTAAGCTGCTTCCAAGCCTTGCTGGAGTAGACCAGGCATTTGCTTTCCATACTGAATAATAGATATCTGCTGAATTGCCCTCTTCGTGGCTCCATACTGAAATTGCAGTATCAACTCCATCAGAATCAATATACGGGTCATGGTCGGCTCCTGGAAGTTGGGCGATTAGTTCAGTTGTTCCCCCATTAGGAGTATACCATGCTCGCCCTTCATCATCCCAGAGGGAATAGCGGATATCCCAATCATTTTCTTCGGCCTGCTGCCAAACCGCTATTGCTCCGGGGGTTTTTGTGCTTTCAGTTACACATCCCGAGAGAATAAGCATCCCTAAAACCAAGATTAGTGCAAAAACTCTGGACATATTTGCACTAAAGGAAATAACTATTAAAAATGTATCTAGAGTGCTGAGGAGAGCATCTTGAGGTATTTCTTTGCATCATCAAGAGTGTCTTCTCCGGATGAAGTTAATTTGTAGTATTTTCTCCTGCCTTTTTCAATTGAACTAATTAGTTTTTGCCCTTCTAGCATGTGGAGAACGATGTAGACCATTACCCTGCTGCACTTGAATCCAAACCTCCTCTCCATTTCTTCAGGAAGGGTATATGCATAGGCTTCGCCATCTTTGCGGATAATAGACATTATCGGAAGCCAGAGATTTTCTGAAGTTAAGTGGCGCTTTAATCTCTTGAAGGGTTTTGTTGTCTTTTTCATATTTTTTCACCTACTTCTTTTTCTTTTTATTTGAACGTTCACGGGCTTCTTTTGCTCTTTTAGCAAATTCACTGGTCTGTTCTTTAGCCTTCTTGAGGCGTTCCTCTCTTTGTTTTAACATTTGTTTTTCTTTCTTGCGGGCATTTGCAACTGCGGTTTTTGCAGCTTCCTCCCCAATCCTCTTAGCTTCTGCCTCCCTCTGTCGCACAGACTGCCTTGTTGCAGGAGTGGTAGCCCCATAGTGGCGCTTGTTGTATTCATCCTGCCTCTTCTTCAGAACAGCCTCTCTTTCCTTCTCTGTTTTCCTCATGGCCTCAAGCTGCTTATCTACATTTTCCTTGGCCTTTTGGTATTTTTTTTCGGATTTTTGGCGCTCGGCATCAGTGGGAGCCTTCGCAGGTGGAGAAAACGGCTCATCCAATTTGTATGGAGAGCGCGATGCAGAAGCCTCAAGCGATGCATCCAGCTGGTCCCTTCTCCTCTTGTCTCTTAACCCCTCTAACTTGACTCGCTCCTTGTTTGCCTCCTCAACTTTTCTTGCTTCCTCAAACTCTTTTTTCAATAGCTTAGGCATTTTTTTAGAATCTGGGCTGGCCCCGAATGCAAGGTGGAGGTCATGCTGGGCAGTACTCCTGTCATATTTAATTGCAGGAGGCTCTGGCCTTTGCGCATCCATCGTCTTCTTTATTGTATCATATGCAGCCTCTCTTGACTTTAGGGCAATATCATCTCTGGGTTTGTCATAACCCGCTTTAAGTGGAGCAAGCTCATCTGCAGCTCTCTTGCTTGCATTTTCTCTTGCAGCTGCAAAATCAACTTCCTGCCCTGGCTTAGCAGAAGAAAGTTGCTCGGAAAAATAGGTTTTCTCCAAGTACTCCTGTGCCTTCTCTACCCTATAGCCATAATTCTTTTCATTCATCTTCCAAGGCTTGGCTTTTTCTCCACTTGGGGCTGGGGTACCCACCATATTTCTCTGGGCTGTTCTCTGGGATGCCCCCTGCTCCCCTTTGCGGGGTGAGTACGGAGGTGGGCTTGGCGGGCTTGGGTTTAGAGCTTGCAAGGAGAGCCTTCCCTGGCGGTCAGGATCCAATTTCTCTACCATATTCACCCTAGCTGCCTCCCGCCGCTTTTCATGGGTTGAGTAACTGGTTCCCTGGGGGGGCCCAAACACAGTTGTGGATAAATATTCCCCAATAGCAGTCTTTCCATCGTCAATATCATTTTGGAGCATAAAAGACTGGTGCTCAATGAGCTTATCATTCATGCTAGCAGTATATTTCTGGTTATCATTGTATCTGGAGGGGTCTCCCATATCCCCACGTCCATCTGCCCCAAAAGCAGTTACCATTTTAGTAAGGTGGGTTTTGGCTCCTTCTCCTTGTTTTACAAGTACCTCAGCTGCATCATAGGTGTTTCCTAATGCTGTCATTGCATTCGCCTGTGCGGCTCTAGCCTGCTGTTTTTCTGCTCCGGAAGCAGCGCCAGCCGCTTCCGTATTGGCAGCGGCCACCATAGATTGCGCATACAAACCAAAGTCTGCGCTTTCCTGGGTTGGTGCTTTCCCATTTATCTGCCCTTGAGAGTCAACTGAAGTAGCAGTTACCAAAGCGTCCCCCAAAACTGCAAGGTTTACATCTTTGGCTACTGCTTCAGCTCCAAATTCATCAACAGCTTTGTGGTAAATTTCTCCACCCATGCGCAATTCTGCGTCTGGAATGGGCGGCCCCTCCCCTTTAGCTTGTGCAGTAGCCTGTGCATTCATATTGTTAGCCCAATCCTTGAAGTTTGTTCCATCAGTGAGTTTAGCACCACTATCAGTAGTAAGCGAATCTGATTTAATAATTGCAGCGGCCGCATCAGAACCGGATATTTTTTGGTCCGGGCTGTTTACTATTGTACTTGCCTGCTCTGCAGAAATGGGTTCCCCAACAGTAACTTCATACTTCTCATGCCCAACTTCTGCTACATCTACCTGCGCATCATGAAGGTCGCCTCCAGCTTCTAACATAGGTTCCTCAATGCGCTCCCCTGCTATTGCACCCACAACTATTGCAGGAGCTACGGTTTTCGCCCATTGTTGCTGAACTTCTCCTGCAGTCATGGGCCCTGATTCCACTATGGGAATATCCTTATCCCCACCTGCAAGCGTGGATTCTTCAGGCGACATTGAACCTACATCATTATAAGAGGTTATGTAGAGGGCCTCCCCCTCAGCATTAACCATCTGATTTCCATTTGCATCAAGTGCAGCCTGTACCTGAAAATTCATCAGGTCCTCTAATTTGGGTGCCATTATTGCCAAGTGTGCGGCATTCGAGGCTTTTAGCCCATCTTCCACTGCAGTATACAAGCCCTTAAACCTATCCTCCCCTTCTCCTGCCCCATATGCAAGCCAGCTGGTAAGGCCGGAGCCTGCCAGGAGTTTTCCTAAAAGAACTGTGGGAATAATCGCCAATATTGCCTTCACCTCGCCAGCAACAGTTCCCCCAGTCATCTCAAGCATGTCTTGGTGGTCCCCAACATCCCTGTAAGCCGCTTGGGTGCCCGCTCCCTTTTGTCCTCCTGCAGCCTCCGCTCCTCCTCCCTTACCTCCGGCCTTGCTTTTAGAATCTCTCTCTATTACTCTAACGGCTCTTTTTTCTTTTCTTGCGGCTCCAATTTCTCTTCCCTGAGCACTCATATCCTTAAATTTCCCAAATTCTTTTTTCAGGCCCTTTGCCTTGTCCTTGAGCAACCTGCCTTTGTGCATGCTCTTGGCTTTCTCCCCCAATGTTCTTCCTTCTGTAGCCTTCAGGGACTGAACTGCACCTGCCACACTGTTGATAAGTGACTTGAAATTTGCCGTATACCCCCTGGCCCGAATTGCCCGCTGCGGAGCCCGCTTAAAGCGTCCCCGGTAAATAGAAAACATCTGGAAAGGATTTCTGCCGCTTGCAAACATTGCTGCTGAGAGGAGCCCAAATATTATTAAAATGGGCAAACACAATTCCATTGTGAACGCGGCACCTATGAATTTTGGTTTGGGAGGAATGCTAATCATCTCAATTACCGGATAAATAGGTATTAGTTCTCCATCCACATTGGCTTCTGTTTCCCAAGTGGCAACACTGCTGTCACAAGGGGTAACCATATCATAGGTTTCTATATCAGGGTTGTTCAGGCATACCGGGATGAGGCAGCCCTCGCTGACATCTGCACAGCAAAAAGTAAATTTAAGCTTGCATCCGATATCTTCACATTCAGAATATTCAGAATAATTAAACAACGCGGTTCCAGAAGCATCAGTAAGAACTCTGCATATGTATCCTGGGGCACCATCGTTGGGGAGCACTTCTGCAAACACTGTTGCATCTTCTACTACTTCCCGGGTTTTGTCGGCCCGCTCAACTACAATGGTGACTGTGGTGGTCCCCTCCTCTATATTTGGGCCTAAAAACATCATTGAAGGAAGGGAATCTTCTGCTGGGCACCCATCACAAAAATCATCAGAGCCAGAGTAGACAGTCCAGATTGGACCCGGGGCTGAAGGAATTGTAAGGCTTGAAGATTCAATGCAGCATCCTTTTACACAAGTTTGCCCAACTCCTTCACAAGGGGTACTAGGGCCACATGTAATGGGGCAGGCAAGATACTCTTTTTCAGAATATTCGCAGCAGCCTGCCTCGCAAATATACCCATACCCTTCACTTGCACAATCAAGCGTGGAAGTGCACGGAATGCAAACTTCCTCTCCGCAAAAACCATCAACGCACTCCTGCCCAGGAGGGCAGTCACCATCCTCAGTGCAGGGAATCAGGTCTGCACAATAACCATCTACACACTCCTGCCCAGGGGGGCACTCTCCTTCCTCACTGCAGGGAATTAGGTCTTCGCAAAAACCTTCCACACACTCCTGCCCAGGGGGGCACTCTCCACCAGGGCCGCAGGGAACCTCATCATCCGGAAAGCAGAATCCTCCAACACAAACAAAACCAAGAGGGCATGGGTCTTCAGAACTGCAGGAGCCATCTACACAAACATCTCCAATGCAGATGAAGCCTGGCGGGCATACGCCTCCGGGGCCACAGGAAGCATCCTGGCAGAACCCATTAACACATATTAAGCCCTCATTGCAATCCTCGTTTGAGGCACAGGGAGAACCGGGGCCGCCTCCTGAAGGTGTTTCGCCTTCTTCGCCTTCTCCTCCAAACATGCCGCTGCCAAAAAATAGAAGTACTATTATTACTAGAATGACAAGAACAATAATTCCAACATTTTTTTGTTCCATAATACCACTTGGTCTTCATAACATTTAATAATGCTTCATTGTATTCCAAGGACTGGGAGGTAATGGCATTCCATCTTATAATTTCCTACAGGCGGGTAATAACCACAGAATGAATCCAGAAGGCCCTGGGTAGGGTCGCAGACTGCATCCAGGTCCCCCTCAGTTGAGAAAACCAATGGAGTCCCCTGATATCCATTCTGCTCCATCTTGATATATGTAAGCTCCCTTCCTGTATCTCCATTTAGGATGCACAGGGGATATTCCGTATCCATAGAAGCAATCACATCCCGGTAAGCTGAAGGTGTGCTTACCACCTCTTCAAATGGGATCTGCAGATAATCTGTGCTTCCATTATTGTAGAGGACATCGCAGGCAACAGTTTCAATGGCAGATGGTGCATAATGGCATACATCCTCCCGCACACAGTTATCCGGCCATTTTACATTAGAGCCAGAAACATACCCATTGCAGACCTCTGAGCCTACCCCCTGGAATTTTCCGTTGCAGATATTTTGGGGGTCAGCATTTGTGCACGGAACACAATCACATTTGGAAGTAACAAAAACTTCCGTATAAAATGCTGTAAACTCATGGCCTGCAAAATTCCTTGCAGAAGTAAACATTCCACTATAGAACTCCCCTCTGTAGCTGGGAATTCCCTCATGGTTGTCAAAGCGGACCCCTGTGGAAACAGTGTCCATAGATTGCCACTCCCCATAAATAAGGCCAAGGTACCCGGATTTTGCCAGGTCTTCACTGTGGGTTCCCAGATATGCCATAAATCTTCCGGCAGACTCTTCGCTCCAGCAGAAACCGGAGCGGTCAATTATAAAGTCGGTAACTACGATATTTCTTCCGTGCCTCGCTAAGGTTTCGCGGCCCAGGTAAGTCATATTAGCAAGAATCTGGGGGAAGCGCTCATCTTCATCTGCAATGCTGCAATAATCATCCCCATCGCTAAGAGTCATCTTTACTGCAAGCACATCAACATATGGGTCCATTGCAGTAGGCTCATCAGACACATATGACTCTAACAATAAAGAATCTATCTCCATTAGGCGATTATCCATGTTAAAGCCTTCATCGATGGGGTTCCACCCGCCGCCATAGCCAATTGCAACAGCAATCATGCAATTGGGGCAAAGGAAACGGGTTGCCTTGCCCCGCTCCACAATTATTTTCTCAGGATTATATCCAGTTATGCTCGAGCAGCCATTGTCACAAACATGCCCATAGTCCTCAATAACCAGAATTGCAGCGCCCTCATTGAGGATTGTGTTTGCAAGGAAGCTTCCGGGAGAATAATACTGGATGTTGTTCTCGTCAATCTCTTCGGATTCAGCATCCTCAAAGAGATAGCTCCTGTAGTTGAAAAGGTCTTTCATAAGTTGGTTGTTTGCCGAAAAATATTCCCCCTCAAAGGTAAATAATTGAAGCACTCGGTTGTACAATTCAGCCTCTCCGATGTATTCTTTCCAAAGCGCACTTTCTGTGGCAAAGAGCACTGGCTGTATATTGCGCTTCATCATGCTCTCAAGCTTTCTGTTAATGTAAAATGCATTGGGGGTGGTATATGGAAGTGCCTTATACGTCCCGCTGGGGTTAAGGTCATATCCGTTTGGGTATTTGCATTGCCTAGAATCTAGGATTCCGCTTAAGCTTGCCACTGGCCAACTAAAGCCACCAAATTCATAACTATTATATCCATTCATTCCATAAGGCTCCAGGATGTAGCTTCCAAAGGCCCCCATCTTCTCCCGCTCTTTAAGGCTCCATTTTGTGTGCGGAGTATGAACTACCATGTCCGGGCAATAAGTGTTCTCCTGCATATCCCCGGTATCCTCCGGGTCAAATGCAAGTGTATTTGATTCTTCTTCAAATGCCCCAATTGTCTGCTTGGCCATCGTAAGGTATCCACAGGATTCGCAAACCCCATACTGGTTAATCTCCAAACCTGTTCCGGCAGTATTTACCAGGCAATTCCCAAATGCCCACCTAACCTGGTCATCTACTATTACCCTGCGCGGCTCAATAACCAGGTAAGATTCGGATTCTGCAGCGCAGTCATCCTCACCACCGACATCAATGTGGCTTCCGGTTGTTTCCCAGACATAGCAGCGTGCCCCCAGGGCATCCTCATTCTGGATCTCTTCATCGCGATCTGGGCCGGCTCCGGCGATATATGCACAAAATGAATAGGTATCTGTATCTCCACTATCAGTATCAAAATACTCTATTCCATCAAGGTGTTCCCCGATTGGGCCTCCCCCATCACTTGCCATGTTCCATCCCCAAACCCCGATTTCATCCTTGGCATCATCATTGTAGCAAACATGGATGTATTCCTTATACCCTCCCATGCAGTTTTCCACAAAGCGGGTAACGTGTTTATTTGCATAGGGATAACCATAAACTTCTGTATCCACATCACAATCATCATCGTCATCTGCAGTGCATGGAGTCTCACAATTTTTAGTGCCATCACAGCAATAAACTGTTCTTACATCATCATCTGTAATCGCCCAATAATTTGTTCCTGGAACCGCACTGCAGGGGTCCAGAAGCCACTTGGCTTTACCAGTTCCACTATCCGGAAGGTCTCCCCAAGAGCGCAGTATGTAATCCGGAACATTAACTCCATAAGTGCTTGAGAGTTGGCCTCCACCCAACTGCATAATAAAGAAGGGTGCCTCCATAAGTACTTCTGATTCAATGTCCCCTCCCCATTCTATTGTCGCGGCAGAAGTTGGCAATACCTTTACCATTCCTACTGAAGGAAGGCTGGCAAGAGATTGGGGTTTCCCATTCTGTGCGGTTCCGGCAAAATCCACTGCAGCAGAAAGCGTTACCGGAACCTCCACATCTACACTCGGGTCATCCCAGGAAGGAACATTTACCCCAGCAGAGCCAATACAAAGTGTTTGCCCATTCTCAACATGGCAGTCACACAGGATATCTTCTCCATCTATTCCAACGCAGGCTCCTCTCTGGTAATCAAAATTATTGCAAAAGGCGGAGAGGCATTCTGCTCCAGTTAAGCACTCAAACTCTGCTCCGGTCTCCACCTCTCCGCTGGCAAGGTGGTGCCCCTCCTCAAACTGTTTATTGTACACTGAGTGATGGGCAAGAAGCCAGGGATATATCTCATGCGAGTTCCTCTCCATTGTAGTAAATACTGTCCTTCCCAATTCATCATCATCATCCTGGTTCCAATTAAATTGGGGCATGTCTTCCCCATTTACGCTCTCGAGAACCGGAACCTGGCCCCCTTCATATGCCAAATATTCAAATAGGCTATCCCCATCTCCATCTTCATCCAAAACCACCGCAGGCTTCACAAAAGAGGCGCCATAGAGCACGCTTCCTGCAGGGTATTCATCTGCATCGTTTGCCTGGAGTGGGCCAACATCATCCCTGAAATAGGTCGCAAACATTATTCCATTGTCTTGGTCTGGGTAGCGGCCATTAAAGTCATCATCAAGAGTGTACTTGTTGGGGCCATATACAAACGGGTTTCCAATCTTTTCTTCTTCATACATTGAAAGGTATGGATTATAGGGTTCAATTTCAGGCTCATACCCATAAATTTCAAGGGCGCATTTTGAAGCGCAGTCAAAGTAGCTGTAAGATTCGATATTGCTATCTACTGTGCACCCATAAATTCCCTCATGTTCCTCACAGAGTGCGCCTCCGCTTTGCTTGGTATTGGGAATTGCATAAACGATATACCGGTCTACATCTCCAGTGGGGTTGAGTTCACATGCTTCGTCTGTAATGGGAAAATAATACTGTGCCTCTTCAAACTCCTCAAAAGAGCTTCCAATTCCAAAGCGGAAGGTATTCATTACAAGGTCATCAGTATTCTCCACTCTCCTAAGAAACAGGGCATCCATTTTCTGTACTGCACATTGTGCCTTCCAGAGGCCAACCGGTTCATTCATTACTCCCTCTGTATTCCCCTCGCCATCATCATCGGGTATTGCATGGGCTTCATCCTGGGGAAGCATTCCCCAAAGCGGCCTTGGGTCATAGAAGAAATTTCCACAAAAAACAGCAGAGCAATTGCTTGTGCATGGGCTTACTTCAATATTTGGGCAAACAGGAACCACTGAGCCATCCAACGCTTCATCATCTGATTCAATAGTACAGGTCCACTCCTCTTCATCGCATTCTGAAACCTGCAGGGTTTGCTCTAATCCGGATTCATTCATTCCTGTGCAGTTAGGTGTAAAGGATGTGTCTTCAGGAAAGGCATCCTCTGCATAACAGCAGAACTGGTATTTGGGGCCGCTGCAGCCCATCAATACGAGCAAAAAGACAAACGAAATCAAGATATAGAACCTATTTACCATTAGACCAACCTCCCTACCATTGTCATAAATGGAGCAGCGTCCCCGCCTAAAATCGTAGTTGCAAACCTCAGGAATGTGAGTGTTATTGCAAATGCAACAAGATTGTCAAAGAGCAATGCAGTCTGGATAGATGCAACAAAATCAGCCAAGTTGCTTGAGAGCTCAATTTGGCTTGCTGAGTTAGACCTGCTGCTATATTGGGCAAGGGCTGCTGAACCAAATGAGAAACTTCCAAACATCGGAATGTTGCACATTCCGCTTGCAACAACATCCGGAAGTTCCGGCTCATTAAGCCCTTCCATGAAACTGCTGTCCATCATGAACGTAACTGTGGGATAAATAAAATAAAAACCAATTGCAAGGGCAATAAAGAATGCCCCTATTCCGCGCGTAAAGTGGAATGTGCGCAGAATAATTCCAAGGGGGAGAAATACTGCAAGCATATTCATCGCGATATACCTTAGGAGGAATAGTTTAGCAGTAAGCCCTATCATCAGGTTTACGCAAATATAGGCAATGCTGTGATAGGTTTCCACTTCCTTGTATATGTTGTCCAGCCAGCTTCCCATAAAAACGGTTACTCCAAAGGCAGATATCTGGATTGAATATGCAATTTCCGGGCCCCAGTCCGCCACGAGAACTTCCTGGTATTTCTTTCCAACCTCTTCAAGGATTTCTCCTGTCCTGCATGCATCGGCTTCTATTGGGCTGTTGATTTCTTCTCCCCCACAGGTAACTGAGCCAAGAGAGCCAAGGTAATCAAATGCCTGCACAAGCATTCCAATTAGGAGAATTACCATAAGGGCAGTTGCAGCTGCCTGCAGCATCTCAGAGAGTGCGTATCTCTTTATGCTATGGGAATTGATTGAGTATCCAAACATGTAGACAATTGTGTGGAGAAGGACTGAGATTACAACTGCCATTATGCAAATTGGAAGCCAGCCCCAGCCCTGAGTCCAGGTGGGAAGCAATTCACCTGTTATCTGGTCTTCATAATCTGATGCTGCATCAGTTGAGGTGGATTCGGTTACACAACCTGCAAAGAGAAGGAGTGCCAGCAGGAGAAATGGGGCTACGAACAGGAAGGTTCGCTTTCTTTTTCCATCTTCCTTTTCCGTATCTTTCATAATAAACACCTATACAATCTGCACCAGCCTGCTCAAATCCACTTCTGAACCTAACAGGCGGGCAAACATAACAGCTGAAGCTGAAACCGCAATCATGTTGAACGCAAAGAGGAATGTTGCGCTGATAAATGCACTGGAAGTCATCCTGGTCAAATCATCAAAAACGCCTATTATTGTTGGGGACTCGGACCACTGCCACTTATCACCGATTCCTGCTCCTGCGGCCATAAACAAATCTCCGTAGGCTACATTCTTCGAGCTTCCCTCAACATCACTTACAAAACCTCCCACCTTGTCCCAGGTACCATCATCTGTCCAGTCATAGGGATTCCAGAACACGGATTCCATAAACAACAGCATTGGAAACAGGATAAATAGTGAAAAACAGATGGCAATTAGCCCTCCTCCAAAGGGCCGCATAAATGGAAGGGAGCGCAGGATAATCGCAAGGGGCAGGTAGATTACCAATAACCCGGACTGGATAAATCTGAGGAAGAATATTTGAGCAAGAATTGAGAGGTATGCGGCAGTAGATGTATAAAGCAATAAATTCGAAGACTGCATGAGGGCTGCAGCACCGCTAAGCGGGCGCACAGTAACTCCATTTATTCCCATCAGGCATAGAAGGATTGCGGGTGTACATGGAGTGCGCGTATATTTGGACATCTCATCAGTGGCACCCATCATTGCACGCGCACCGCGCACAGTGCGGTGCGAAAAATATGCAAGATTCTGCAGGTATTTTTCTGAAGTGGTAAATACATCATCATCTTCTGCAATAGCGGGATGCTCATAAACATCTTCCACATCTTCTGCAGAGAGGGCAGTGAGCCATCCTGCACTGATTGTGAATTCAGAGTCCGGGTCAAGCCCAATTAGCCCAACTACGAAGAGTGCAATGAATACAAGGGCCACACTCACTGCCACCTGGAAAATTTCTGTTTTTGCCCACACATTCAAGCGCGGGTTCTGGAGCATTTGCCCAATTGCATAAACAAGCCCAATTACAATGGCAGAAATGATTGTAGCCAATATCGCAAGGGAAAACGCATCAGTCCATTCCATCCCAGTCATATCATCACGAAATCCTCGCCAGCGCGGAAATATCCACCTCAGTTCCAAACACCTTGGAAAGCCCGCGCACCGCTGAGAGCGTAATCAGTATATTGAGCATTGTAGTGAATAGTCCCTGCACAAAAAAGACATACAGTAAAGGGTTGACCAAATCGTCCCCATTCCCCCCAACTATTCTCTTTGCCTGTTTCCTCCCTGCTTTTGCATCCATGTCCAGGGGGTTGCATTCAGACTCAAGTGCTGAAAAACTAAACAATTCATCTGCAAAATCATCTGCGGGATATTCTATATCCTGGGGTATATCTGGCTCCCCCATATCTACCTTATTTGCCATTGCTGCAGTAAGAACAATTGAAATTGGAAAAATGAAATAGAATGCTACTGCTATTGCAATCAACAGCCCTCCGGCACCCCGTGTAAACTGGAAGCAGCGGAAGAACAGGCCCAGTGGGAGCAGAACCGGGAAAAAGAAATTCTGTGCCAGGTTCAGCAGGATTATCTGTGAATTGTTTGCAAGCATTGCAGAAACCATCACATTGGTAGCAAACATTAGCGAGGAAAATGGAACCTGGATTCCAATGCATCCGGGATAGCTGAAGCTGGCTCCCAACACTGCACAAGTTGCACTTGTGGATGCCATGCTTCCAAGGGGGATAGTGAGCTTATTGGTAACGTCTTTGAGGACTGTCCATTGGTAATCTGCACTCTCATCCAGAAGCGCCATTGCATAGTCAATATGGTTTGCCGTAGTCTCTCCAAATGCTTCTGAGATGCCTCCGGAGACTAATGCATTTGAATATCCGTCAAACGAGACAAAAAGGACTATAAACATCATTGTGATGAATACCTGGAACATCTCTCCCCGCGCCATCATGCGCATCTCCCTGGAGTCTACCGCATAACTGATTATGTAGAGAATTATCAATAGGGTAAGCGCTGCAAATGCAGCCAGAACTGCCATTGCCTGCCAGTCTGCAGCTGCAAAGGAAAGAGAAATAATCGCAAGCAGGAACACTAATTTTTTCATCATTTTATCATCCCCGTCATGCCTGGAATATCAATATCCCCTCCTAGAATTGGAGACAGCGTCCTTATGAAAATAAACGTGATTACTAGATTCAGCATTGGAAGTATAATTGCGGGAACTACCAGTTTGGTAATTGTTTTCATTTCCAGGGGTCCGGAGAATCCATCTACTCCCGTTTGCATGGATTCTGAATCCGGAGTGGCTACCACGTTCTTTGCCTTCCCACAGAGGGCATCGCATCGCTGGTGCACCGGGGGAAGTGAAGCAAACCCTGGGTCCATCAGGTAAGTGCATTCAATGCAATCCGGGTCCGTAAAAACTTCGCTTGGGATTACAGTGTAGCAGGTCTGTTTTGCCTGAATCATTTGTATCTCTACATCATAAGTATCTCCTGGAACTGCCGCATTCTTTGCTGTGGCGCGAAGTCCTCCTGGATCATCTGGGAGGCTTCCGCAAACACTCTCCTGGCAGCCTATTCCGAGTTCTCCCTCTTCATTAACCCACCTGCAGTTATTGGGGCAGCCTTCCTGCCAGGCAATTGTCCCATCATCCTGTATATCCTCAAAACCTAATATTGTTAGGGCAGTGGTTGCATCATCCTCATCAGTGCAATGTGTCAGGCTGATGGGGCTGTCTAAATCCTCACATGCTTGTGTTAATGTGTCTCCTGGGTATTCATCCTCATCTATCTGAATATTAATATCCTCAACAGTATCATCTTCGTTTATGGCAAAGCCGTATCCGCTCATGTCCACGCATCCTTCTTTTTTCAACCCAACCAATGGCCTGCACTTTAAGGGGCAGGCATCTTTGTCTATCTCTTCCATTCCTCCAAAAATCGGGTCATCCAGGCTCGCAAAACGGATAATGAAGCACTCTTCAGGAACAATCTCCCTGCATTGGTATTCTGTGTATCTGGAGGCACACTCCGGATTGGAATTTGGGTAAGGAAGAGTCCTGCAAATAGAAGGGCAAACCTCATCATAAACCCCGCAGGTATAAATAAGTTCTCCTGAAACCGGGGAAACCGCAGATTTTTGTTCATTGCACACCTCAACTTCCTTTTGTTCGCCCTCACCAAGGATTCCAATAATCGTGCAATCCTTCTGGCCCAGAATAAAGTCGTTGATTCTCTTGGCATATTCTTCATCGGTTTCGCATTGCTGGGAAGGGTCTGTGCAGAAGCCATCTACATATCCTTCATCGCCCTCACACTCTGCTGCGCTTCCGGCGACATTTTTCCCTCCGCAAAATCCGTCCCGGCAGGTATAGCCTTCGCTGCATCCTTCAGGCGGAAATATCTCCAGAAGGTCACTTCGCTGATACGCTTCCACTCCTCCGGAAGTTTTATAGGCCCTGGGAGGAAGCTCTTTGCAGCTGGAAGTGCAGAATTGAGTATCAACTTCTCCTCCTGTAGTAGTGGTTCCATAGAGCGTGGTGTGCACAGTAAACATTGCAAGGGCATACGTCAATGGAAAGATTAGGAGGAAACCTATTCCAAATGCCATGAGCAGGCCTCCCAGTTTACGGGTCATGAAAAAGCACCGGAAAATTATTCCAATCATGAGTGCCATGGGAGCAAGGGTCCCAGAAACATGATTCAGGATAAACTGCTGGAAAACCAGGGCATCCCTCATCCCCATAAGAAACTGGAGCTCCTGGCCTGCAGTGGTAACTTCAATCATGAAGTGCGGGAATAGTTTCAGGCTAAGCGAAAGGTAGAGCAGCATCAGGTAATTTGTCCCCAGGACAAACGACATTGTTGCCAATTTTCCTTTCTTAATGGCACTCTCAAAAAGGTCATCGTATACTGCCAGGCTNTTNTCCAGATAATCCTGCACATACTCATTGGCAATTGTTACTGGGCANAACCTGTCCCCCTCCTGGCATTCCAATTCCGGAACTCCCAGGATTATTCCCTGGGTCACTACTTCGGTAAAAACCAGGACGCCGATTATGAACATTACAATCAGGATAGTGGATACTGCTTCCCCAAGTTCCACTTCTGCCCATGCTTTGAGGCTGGGCATGCCAAGGGCCATAGAGAGCGGATACATCAAGGCTATTATACCTACTGTAATTAAGACAAAAATAATGGAGAATGCCCTCCACTCGTTTACTATTGCCCCAATTATCGTTTCGGATTCATCCGGGGTAAAGTCCCCATAAGTAACATCTCCTCCCCCATCTTCAGTTATAACATACTGGGATTCGGTTTCTTCTACACAACCGGGTATTGCAAAGGCAAAGAGCAGGACTAAGAGCAAACTTGCATAAAGAATCCTGGTGCGCCCATCAGTTTTGCTCATGGAATCACCTTTGCCACTTTAATCATTGCAGTTGCCCCGGTAATAAACACTACCATTGCAAGATTCGGAAGAAATACTGTCTGGAATAAAAATGCTGAAATTCTTCCCCATCCGGTTATGTTATCACAGCCGCCCACAACTTTTTCAGTATCATCATCGCAATAATCTACTATTACATCCGCTGCAGAAGCATTTACTGCATATGCAAAGGGGAATATTACCAAAAGTGCAAATGTTATTGCAAGGACAATATTTCCTGCTTCCCTTACAAATGGGAATGCCCTCAGGATTAAACCGAGGGGGAGGAATATTGGAAAAATGAATTTTTCAATAATTAGAAGAATATAATACTGGACACCTGCGCTCACATACCCTACTGTTACCATGTCCGCCAAAACTTCATACTGGCGGGAGAATGCATTATGATAAGAATATGGGTATGCTGTTTCCCCTCCAATAAGGGGGGCCATATACCCATATACCCTGGCTCCTTCAAATTTCTCCTTAACGGAATGGCTAAGAAGCTGCTCCAGCATCATCTGCCCTTCTACCTGGAGGCCAAACATATAATTCTGGGCAATTGTTAATGGCCCAAAACTGCTATCCAGAAACGCAGTAAAGAAGTAGCAGGAACCCTCAAAAAACGAGATTATGAATATTGTGAGCAGGATTGTTACCAAAAGATGAGTAAGTTCAGTCTTGCTAAAGACAAGGAGGCTGGCATTCGCCATTACTTTTCCCAGCATGTAAGAGATGGCAACTATCAGCACGGATACTCCAATTGCAATTGGAATGAGTGCCATTGCAGTCTCAAAACTTTCTGTTGCTTCCGGGTCCAGGGGGTCAGGGGCAAAATTACAGATTCCAGTGGATGCATAAAGCGAGGAAAGCAGCACCAGCAGTATCAGTAATTTCTTCATCTAGACAAACCTCGAAACTCCATATAGGATGTATTCTCCTCCAAGAGCAACCGAAATGGCTTTTATTCCTGTAAATGTTATCATTGCCACTAGCAAAAGCGAAATGATGGAAAACCCTGTGGCTTCCATTACTGCAGGAAGGAGGGTTTCAGGTATATTTTCCAGCCCGGGGGAAGCTCCAGCTGCCAGGTCGGCATTTACTGTTGAAATCACTATAGTGCCAATGGTCAATTGGATAAATGTGGCAAGCAGGGGCCAGATTGCCTGTGTAAACATATAGTAGAATTGTACAAAACATCCTGCATAGCCACTGAGGCAGGGAATTGCAGCAATCATGGCAAAAAGAAGGCCCCATATTATCTCTCCGAGAGTAAGAAATATCCTAATGGTTTGGCTGCCGCAGATAAATTCAACTGTGGAGAGAAATGCGTCCATCATCCCGGAATCCAGCTCCATATGGTCAAAGTCGAAATTTGTGCTCAGGACCTTAGTTTTATACTGCCAGTCTGCTGCGTGCCAGAATTCATTTACAAACATTAGTGAAAGAGGAAAGATGAAAATTGCCCCAAGCGAAATGGCAATTAGCGTGTTTCCCATCTTCCTGGTAAATGGAAAGAGCCTGAAAGCCAGGGCAATTGGGAGGATAAATGCCGGGAAGACTGCAGATACATACTCACAGAATACCTGGATGAGCCTGAAAGTAAGAATCTGGATTGTGAGATTATTTGCAGCTGCAGAGAGTGGACCCATCAGCACACTCGCCCCAAAATATGGGGAATTTCCCTGGCCAAAATAAATCCAAAACCCCCCTATACTTGCAAAATAGCTCAATCCCTGCAAAAGCCCTACTGCCTGGTATGCATCAGCTACCTTGAGATACAGGGTTTCCATGTATTCAATGTGGTCACCCAAGGCTGCTTCACCTAGTTGAGGCATATCTGAAATGCCTTCCCCATCATGCAGGAAGATGGCACTAATCATCGTAGAGGAGCCTGCGGTTGCCCCCCAGATTAAAACCACTAAAACTACTCCTGCTGCCACCTCCCTCAATTGCTCCTTGCTCCATGCAGTTATGCTAGGGCTCTGGAGGGCTTCCCCAATCATGGCAGCCATTGCCACTACTACAATAGATAAGAGCATCACAATCGCCAGGAATTCTATTCCCAGGTCCGGAAGTTCAGGGGCCGCAACAGAGAAAGAAAGGCCTATTGAAAGCAATAAAAACAATAATAGGGGCCCCATCCGCATGCTCCCAATTGGAAGAGAAACTATATAAATGGTTATACTGAAGAGAATACCATGAAAAAAACACTGGTTTTATTAGTAGTATTTGGGATGCTTTTTAGCCCGGTTTTTGCGGGTGATGATGATTGGGATGGCTTCAGCCTCCAAAGGACTACCCCAAGCGGGGACCCCATCCTAATATGGAATTGTGACTGGGACGGGGAAGGGCCCTTCCTCATACATGCAGAATTCGACCTTGAAAGCCCATTTGAGGAAGATATGGAGGTAGAGATGTATGTGTACAACCCAAACACAAATGAGTGGTTCCTTGGGCACACCTGCAAGAATGTTGATAGTGGTGGAAAGGACTGCGAATTTTATATCCCTGTGTACTGGGGGCTCTCTGAAGACAATGAAGATTCGTATATTGACCTTGTTAGAGCGGAGCTCAAGAATGGGGGGGAAACGTATTCCAAAACTTTTAACTTCCACATTTCGCACAAACGCACAAGTGATGAGGAATTTGTACTTGAGAAAATAGATACATTTAATGCGATGATGAACGACCTTGAGTGCCAAGAAATAGGAATACCTGTGGCCAACAGGTTATCAGAAACCCGGGAGCTTGCATACGGGTGCCAGATGAGTGATGCAAAGCAGGAAATTTCCGGTGCAATTAACGAATTGGAGGACAGGATTAATGAACCTGGAATCTGTGACGCTGCTGAAGTTGGGCAGGAAGAGGAGGAAACTCCTGCACCTGCGCCTCCGGCAACGCCTCCAGCGGAGGAAACAGCCACTCCCCCGGCTGAAACAGCTCCTGCTCCGGTTAGCCCACCCCCAGTTGCACCTGCAACCGAGGAGAGTGGGGGGCTCTGTGTCCCGGCATTAGCGCTTCTGGCAATAGCAGCCGGATTTGCCTGGAGGAAAAAATAGATGGGATTCCTGGATGGATTGCTGGGGAGAAAGAAGAAGAAAACCCTGGCATCCAAGGAATTCAAATGCCCAAACTGCGGCAAAACCGTCAAATTAAATTGGGAGCGCTGCCATAGCTGCGGGGTTCGCATCAAGAGCATGTTCAGGAAAAAATGCCCAAAGTGCAAAACAATGAATGAGCTGGATGCAAAAATCTGCAAGAAATGTGGATATGATTTTGAAGCCGCAATACGCGCGGCAAAGAAATTGCAGTACAAATGCCCACGATGCGGATACAAGATGGATTGCTACATGTCCAAATGCCCGGTATGCGGAGTGAGATTCGGATGAAAAGCGGATTCAAGAGCGAACTGATGGAAACAGAAGCCGAACCAAAGCAGGTGAAAAAAAAGAAATTCCGCTCCCCAATAGATGTAGAAGAAGTGGAGATTAAAAAGCTCGAAGAGAGTGATGTGGAAGAGGCAACCCGGGTTATGCAAAAATGCATGTTTAGCGTAACTGAAGAAGAACTTTCCAAGATAGTGGAGAAAGGGCTTAGCTATGGTGCATTTGTAGACAGGATTCTGGTAGGGGTTGCACTTTCCTGGGGCGTGCGCTTCAATCCGGAAACCAATGAATTTGAAGATGGGGAAGAGAATGCCCTGTTTCTGGAAGATGACGCGATTTTGCTCTCTTATGAGGGGAAGGGAATACGTGAGCTCCTAATAGAAAAACGCGAAGAAGAAGGGGAGGAAACCGGGTTTAAATATGCAGTTGCAATTACTTCCCAGTTCAACCCGGAAGAAGAGCATGTTGGAAAAGTAATCGAACAGAGGGGAAACAAAACTGAAAAAGTTCTTCAGAGAAGAGGCTACAAATTCCTTAAAACCAGAAATGGAGTAGTTGCTTACATTGCATACTAATCTGTAATCTGCTCCAATCTACTTTCTTTCTCCATATTCGCGCACAAATGCTTCATAACCCTCTACCATCTGGGTTGTTACTGAAGGCTTCATTTGAGAGAGCAGTGCAACTACTTCCTGTGTGCTTAAGGTTGGCGATTCTCCTGCAAGCTTTTTCTGCAAAAGAAGCATCTTTGCCCTCTGGGCAACGGCTGCAATATCTGCCCCAGTAAATCCGGGAGTAATTTTAGCAAGGGACTCTAAATCCAGATTATCTGCATACTGCTTGAGGTGAATCCTGAATAGCTGCATCCTTCCCTGCAAACCCGGGGGATGAACATAAATTACCTTATCAAACCTGCCTGGGCGCAAAATAGCCTTGTCCAGGATATCCGGGCGGTTGGTTGCGCCAACTACCAGGACTCCCTCGCTTCCCTTTACCCCATCCATTTCCACCAGGAACTGCCCGACAATATCGTTTCTTCCCATGCCTCTTGCAGGGGCAAAGGTTTCCAGTTCATCCACAAAGATTACTGCAGGGGCATTCTCCCTTGCCCGGTTGAATGTTTCCTTAATTACATTTACTGCATGGGCATAACCTTTTTGCATTAGCTGCGCACCACTAATTGTGAGGAAAGAAATGTCCAACTCATTTGAGGCTGCGCGCACCACCAATGTTTTTCCTGTACCTGGAGGGCCAAAGAGGAGTATTCCCTTGCTTGGCTTTACCCCAAATTCTTCAATTAATTCCGGGTGAAGAAGCGGGATTTCAATTGCATCAGTAAATGCTTTTTTCACATCCTGCAAGCCGGCAACATCATTCCATCCAAGGGTTTTTTTCTTTTTCTTTTCAGCTTCTGCTTCTGCTGCACCTGCTTCCGAGCGCTCAAAGTCCATCTTAAATTTATCATAGCGCTCTATGGAGGATAAAGATGTGCTGGGTTTTGTATTTACCAGGATTCCCATAATGTGGGCCATGCTAATTGGAATTACCACCCCAGCTGTTTTTGCATCTTCTGCTGCTTTTCTGAGTGCAATTTTTACTACCTGCTGAATGTCCGCACCTGAAAAGCGGTTGCTCTTTTTGGCTAATTCATCATAATCTATATCCTTGGAAACCGGAAGCCCCTTAAGGGAGACTTTAAAGATTTCTTTTCTTGCCTCTGGGCCAGGAAGGTGCATATAAATTATCTTGTCGAACCTGCCCGGGCGCATAAGTGCTGCATCCAGCTGGTCAGGAATATTTGTAGCCCCAACCACAATTACCTGCTTGTCTGTTTTTTTGACTCCGTCCATCTCCTGGAGCATAGTATTTAGCACCCTTGGGGTAACGCTGTCATTTCCAGCAAGTTCCCTTTTCTTTCCAAGTGCATCAATTTCATCAAAGAACAGAATTGAAGGGGCTGTTGCCCTTGCCCGCTCAAATACTTCTGCCACATTTTTTTCCGATTCTCCAACCCACATGCTTAGTATTTCAGGGGTTTTAACTGGATAGAAACTATAATCCAAATCATTGGCAAGCCCGCGCATGAGCATTGTTTTACCTGTACCTGGAGGCCCAAAGAGGAGTATTCCGCTTGGCACTTTAAGGTTATATGCCATTGCAAGGCCCTTATTCTGCAGTGGAAGCATAATAGAGTCCCTAAGTTCCTTCTTTACGTCCTTGTAGCCGCCCACGTTGTCCAGGCTATCCCCGGAGTCGCTAACATCCTTGAACCCAAATTTCCCAAACTTTTTCATGCGCTTTTTCTTGGAGATTTTTCTCTCCTGGGAAATGGAAATTCCCTTATAGTCCAAAAGCGCAACGGCACCCACAGAAATGCCTGCATACACAAACATTAGGGGATTCCAGGCCTCCCCATAAATAGATGAGATTCCAAGGTAAACCAGGGGCACTGCGAGTATGGGGGCTGCAGCAACAGTCTGCTTCCACTTGCTCTTGCTTTTTCCCGGATACCACCCGGCAAAGAAGAGCACTGCTGCCCACAGTGCCAGTTGGAGTATTCCGCTATCAGCAATTAGGATTGTAACTGCGTTTCCTACAATCTGGCTAATGGTTTTCCAGGCTGAGCCTGCTGCCTGCAGGTCTGCCATATTTGCAAGTGCAGGCCCTATCTGCCCTCCAATCTGGGAAATAGAAAGCGCAGGCTTAGTAAGCTGGAGATAATCTATTGGAGCATAACTGTCTAAGTTTAATGGGAAAAATGCTGCATTTGGAACAAGCCAGATTGAGGAGAGGAGCAGGATGAGGAATACTGCAGGAATAGAGATTATCAGGCTTTTTGCAGACCCAAAATGGAAACTCCCCAGCACCATAAATAAGTATACAAATCCGCTAAAGAGAGAAAGGGGGAAAGCGGCAAAAGGAAGAAGCACAATTACTTCCAAGAGGGCAATTTCTCCCCAATTCTCAAAAACTTTGAAGAACATTACTGCAAGGACCAGGAGGCCCACCCATCCAAAAATAGGAGACTGGTATGAAAGTGCCGGAAGCACCAATATGAAGCCTAATGCTATTCCAATTGGGGGGCTCTTATAAGCTACTGCCCCACATGCAAGAGCAAGCACAAATGCAATAGACAATGGGTAAAAAGGAATTGCAGCAAGGAGGGAGAGTGCTCCTATAAATACAAGAAGTGCTGCCCAGAACCCTTCGCTTTTCTGGGCCATTTTAACATAAGCAGCTACTTTCTGCTTGGCAATAGAGCTTCCTGCAGAAGAAGTGGCTTTAGGCTCTTGCTGGGTCTGCATGCATGAGAATACTCGGAAAAAGTTTATTAAGCAATCCTCTTTAGAGCCATTCGTATCCCTTTTTTCGCAGCATGATGCGGGTTACTTTTACTTCCATCTCTTCTACCATATAAATAATTCTATGGTTCCCCACCCGCAACCGATAAAAATATGGTTCTCTGGAACCCTGTATTCTCTTGATGTCTGCTCCGGAACGTGAAGCAAATGGATTTTCCTTAAGCCATAAGAATGACTTTTTAATTCGGTTTTGAATACTTTTATCCAAATTGTAGAAATCTTTTCTAGCAGACTCTGAAATTAGAATGTTCCATTTTTTCATAAGTCTTCAGCTGAATAAAATTTCTCGTGCTTAAGGATCCATTTTTGCTCTTCTAGGAAATTGTGTAACTTGGCAACTTCCATTAAATGGAGAAGAATCTCATCATAAGTTTCACCTTTGCTCCCAAATTTTTTGAGCTTTTCCCGAGTGGATGCGCCTATATTGATTGTAGTGTTCATTATTGCCACCATTATATGTAATTATATGCTACACATAATTATATATAAGTATCGCTAAGTTCCAGAGCCAAAACACCCCTCATATCCTCTTCATGAATTTTTCCAGCTTGCCCATTGCAAGTTCCAGGGTTTTTTCTTCTGGAAGTAGGGTTGTCCTGAAATACAATTCATCCGGATGGTTTTTGTAAAATGCCGAACCCGGGACTACCAGGACCCCTTCTTCCCTCAGGAGGGCGTAAACAAAGTCCCAATCCGTGCCCGCATACCCATCCACTTTTACAAATCCATATGCTGCGGCCTTTGGAGCGCAAACAGAAAGGCCGGGAATCTCCCCTATCCTCTTGCATACGATATCACGCCTTTTCCGGAGTTTTTCAAGTTTGGGCTTAAGGAAACCCAAGCCTGCTTTGTATCCGGCAAGCGCTCCGCGCTGGAATTCCCAGTTAACTGAAAGCCTCTGGTTGCACATGCGCGTAAACGCGTCCATGAACTCGCCTCCTGCATCATTATGGATTGCTGTGTAGCCAACTCTTGCACCTGGGTAAAAGTAATTTTTTGAAAGGCTGTTCCCGGAAAATACGGGCACATCCTTTGCAACGTCTTTCATCTTGTGCATTTCCACATCATCTATCAAAACGTGGTCATAAACTTCATCTGAAAAAATTGGGAGCTTGTGCTCTGATGCAATATTGGCAATTTCTTCTAGAACCTTGCGCGGGTAAACTGCCCCAGTAGGATTATTTGGATTGATTACTACAATTGCTTTTGTATTTTCTTTTATTTTTTTTCTAAGGTCTTCGGGGTCCGGGACCCATTCCTTATCACAATTATAATAGAGGGCCTCCGCACCCAAAACATCAGTTTTTGTAGGATAAAGTGGGTACGTTGGGTTGGGAAGGAGAATTGAATCTCCTGCGTCCAGAAGAATCCTGGTTCCAAAATCAATTCCTTCAGAAAGGCCTAAGGTCACAAAAACCTGGTCTGGGGAGCATTTTTCAATCCTGGCAATTTCCTCCCTTAATTCCTGGTCTCCCAGAGAAAATGCATATCCTTTGTATGGGCCATCAAGGGCTTCTTTAACTCCATCCACTATGGATTGCGGTGGGGAAAAATCGTATTTGCAGGGGTCCCCAATATTCAGGTAGATTACCTTTTTGCCCCTGGCTTCCTCTTTTTTGGCTTCCAGAACCACGTCCCTGATTGCATATCTTACTAGCGAACTGGCATGTGAGGGTTTCATAAAAAAACGTTTAGAAAAGGAAGCCTTATATATTCTTGGATTATTTTTACGTCAAAAAACAGAATATTATTCTACTTTCAAGGCCACTCTTTGGGGAACCCCATTAAGCACAAGGGCTTTGTGGATTACTACTGCCTCTTCTCCGGGAAGGCTGTCTCCTGCGGCTACTTCCAGGGGCGCATCAAATGCAATATTCAGGGAGGTCTGCTGGTTAATTTCATCAAAAAGCGGGTTTAGGCATTCCTCCATCTCATCTGTTGGGTCAGCTAAAGCTGCTGTGCTTAAACTTCTCTCCATTACGGAGATTATGGCCTGGTCCGCACCCTTTTTGCTTTCTAGTGCTGAAGTGATGGCAGCTGAATCTAGAGAGAACTTCTCATTGAACATGCTCTGGCTGAAGCAGCCTTTCAGGTAAGCAATTCTCCAGATGTCTTCTGCTAATTGGTACTTGTGGAGGCTTGGCTCTGCCTGGGGAACCTGGATGAGTGTAAGTGAAGCAAAAGAGAGCAGCACCATCATTGAGATTATTGCTTCAATTGTTTTCATCTACTCACCACATACATAGAGTTTCTTCACTTCATTATTATGGAGAACCAGGCGATACACGCAGGTTCCTTCTTTAGGTTCCCAGGATACTTCCAGGGATTTTAGGTCCATCCAGTTTTGTATTTCTTCTTTATTATTTTCAAACTGCCCCAAGTAATAGTCATCAATCACGTTCGGGCGGTAGGTGGCTGTGCCAAGATAATTGTTTTCCTGCGCCTGACGCGCTACTGCCCCGCGCTTAACCAGGTAATCTGCAATAGTGGAGAGCTTCCCGGTAAGTTCATTGGAGTGAAGGCTTGAATCTGCAGTTTCTGTTGCAAAGACAATTACTGTAGCCAGGTAGGACACCATTAATAATAGTGGGAGAGCTGCAAAAAGAAGGTCAAAGGAAACAAATGCCTTAGACTGCTTCACCGACTGCCACCTCAGTTTTTCCCGATAAAACGGGCACTGCTACTTCTTCAAGTTCAATATATCCGCTTCCTGCCCCGGAATAATTTTTATGGGGGTTGTATAGATTAGAATTATAGAATGCATCATATGTTCTTGCAAAAGAGCCTGCTTCTGCACGCAGGATTGTTTTTGTGCTCCACTCCTCTCCTGTGTCCCTTAAATTAAAAACAGCAGCAATAAGCATAGAGAGAAGGAGCAGGTATACTCCAAAGGAAAGGAGCTCTTCTAGGGTTACCTGGCCCTTCATTGTATCACTTCTGTTGAAGGAACATACACTACATTTGCAGTTCCGTATTTTTTGGAATAGATTGAGGCTCCCACTACTTCGAAAACCTGGGGGGACCTTAGATATACTTTATCTTTTTCTCCGGAAGTATATCCTGATTTTTGGTGCAGGTCGATTAGCCCTGCGCAATCCAGGGGAAATGCGTTTGCAGCTTTGGGAGCCAATATCTTCCCTTCATCAATCATTTGCTTTGAGAGCTCTTCCTTTGTTTTGCTGTTGATTTTGCTGCACCAGAAAACTACTTCAAAATCATCATCAAATTGCTCTGGGTTCAAGAGCGCCCAGCCTGAGAGAATTCCTGCTTTTATTGCAACTTCGCGCTCTATCTTGTTCCATTTGGATTCGGGCAACATATCATAAGCCATAGCAGATGCCCGCAGCCAATATGAAGTTGAGAGAAGTAATGTTTCTTTTGCATTCATGGATACTGCATTTGTTCTCTCTGCTTCTATTGCATCTGAATCTGTTAAGCCATTGATAGCTGGAAATGGCTCCAGGAATGCGAATATGCACACCAGAATGCATAAAACAAGCAGAAAAGAGATGTAACCCCGCATCGAATGGATTTATGCATCTTTTAGTTTAAATATGTTGAGGTTAATGTTTCAAAGTGAATAATGGAAGAATAAAAGGAAAATAAAATAGAAAAAGAAGGGTTTCCCCTTACTTTTAGAATTGCTTGTCCACATCCGCAGTTGTTGGGTTCTTCTTGCCCAGAAGGTATGTTTCCATCTTTGATAAGAGTGCAAGCTGTTTCTCTATTTTTCTGCCTATCTTCTTTTTCTTGAGGAATTGCGGGTCTGCAAATTTAGAGAGTACATATACATATGCTCCTGCCTGGCTCTCCAATTCAGCAGCTGTTGCATTTGGATTTTTCTTTATGTACTTTTCGATATACTGGCTTAGGTATTCCCGCTCGAATACAAAGGCTCTGAAATATTCTGCGCTTTGCCTTGAGCGCATTCTCTTGAGCTTCTGGAGTGCCGGATTATATGCCTCTATAATTCCCAGGCAGATTGCTGCTTTCTTTTTAGGGGCCAGGCTTAGCGGGGCAAGCTGAGAGATGATTGGGTACAATCCCTGGATTCTTGGAAGGCTTACCTTCATCCCAGTCTTCTTCTCCTTTTGGAGGGCCACTATTGTCTCGGCTACTGCCTCATGATACTCCAGGGGAAGTGCCTTATTGTACGCTTGCCTGCCCACTTTGTTTTTGCCCATAAGCTGCATGCTAACCCACTCTGCGGTTTTAACCGGAAGCACATCATAGAGTTTGCGATGGGGCTTAAAGATATTGACCAGTTGGGGGTCAACCATGTTTTCACGTGCAAAATGAGTGAATTTCTTTCTCTGTTTCTGGCTCTTAAAGAGTGCATCAATCTGTTTTTTAGCTTGCCCGAATCTTTTTAGCTCTTTTGGTTCTCCTAAAGAATCGATTACTATTGGAACTCTTACCGATGACCATAATGCACCATGGTCTTCTTTGAATACACCCAAAATAGCTTCTACTGCAGATGGGAAATGCCCTTTGGCTCCTGCTGCCCTGAGAAACTCTACATCCTTTTGGTAAAAGGACAAACCGGTGGGTTTTTTTCCCTTTCTGTCCTTTGGGGTAGTGCGGATAGATGCAGTCAAATAATTATTTATCTCTGAGAATGAAAGTCCATCTTTCCTCAACCCAATTAGAAATTTCAAATCAGCCTCATACTTTGGTGTTGCTGGGATTTGCCCAGTTGTGCGGGAATAGAGATAGGCCAGGCTACTTGCCAGTTGCTTGCGCTCCTTGGTTATCAAGGCATCACGCACTTCTGGCCACGGAACAGACCTTGCACCCAAATCCACATCCTCAAAAGACATTGGAGCTTCCTTTTTAATCCAGTGTATTGGTAGTGCCTTTATCCTATGAGAGAGCGTTTCTGCAAAGGATTCGTTCCTGCCAATTATCCCTTTTTCCACAAACACGCTAAAGGGCTCCTTAAACCATGCTATAGTCATATAGCTCTTATCATGATTATCAGCAGAAATGTACTTCTCAGCAGGAAGCTCCAGAATCATCCCAGAAAGCTTCTTTCCCATTTTTTGGGCGACTATTGCATCTTTAATAAAGTCTTCGCGTTTCTTCTTGCGGACATACTTGAATACTTCTGATAGGAAATTTGCTTTTGCTCTTGGTGCAGCTGAGAGGCCTTTGACTGTATTGGCCAAATGTGCAAACCCTGCCACCTTCTCGGGGCCAAGAGCATGCCATACCCAAGTTATTTTGACTTGAGGTTTGGGTTTGGTTCCGAGTTTGGCTTTGGCTTCCGCTTCTGCTTTGGCTATCGCTTCTGCTTCTGCTCCAAATTGTGCCAGAATGCCTGCCATTTTTTCAGGAGAATCTGATTTTGGTTTAACATACTTCTCAACATATTTATCCGCCCAAACTTCCAACTCGCTCACCTGGTCAACCACTGTTAATTTATGACGGTCATCCTTTTCGCCAGTGCTCAATTCATATTCCTCTTCCTGCTCATCAAAGTCCTTCAATGCTTGTTTCAACCTGTCCTGCTCCTTCTTGAGCGCTGCCTTATCCTTTGCGCTTCCCTTCTCCGTGATATACCTAAGAATCTTCTTCATCCGTTTGTTACGAGAGAGAGAACGTGGTTTATCTCCAAGTATAGCTGTTGGGTATTGAGTATCATCTCTTACCTGCTTCGCCAGCTCTGCCACAAGAGGCTTCATGAATTTCTTGTTCTTTGCATGCGTAATCTGGTCTTTGTCAAGTTTTGAGACAAGCTCTGCCACCCTCATTTTCTGGACAGGAAGCAGGTCCTCCTTGTTAATCATTGTAGCTACTACCTCTGCAACATCTGCCTCAACCCTCTTTTTGAGGGCATCATAGACTGGTGTGGGAGTTGTAAATTCCAAGGATTTGGGTGTCTTGCCTGGCTCCCACAACCCAAAGGACTCTCCCAAGTAATCTACGAAAGGAACGAGGTAACCCCTTCCAAGCCTATAAGCCAGATAACCAATCGCTACTGTCCTGGCTGAAGCATGCTTTCTGAAAAATCCGGTAATTCCGGCCCTGGAGCGATACATGTACTCTCTGGCTGCCATTGTTGGAGGCTCAAATGTGCCTCTCTTAATTGCATTGCGCAGATATTTGGAGTAAAGGAACTTTCCTCCTCCCCACGCATTTGCAAGGTTAATTGCTCCGGAAGTCCTCCATAGTTTCCTGAGCGCTTCAAGAACTGGTCCTGAAGGGCGCAAGTCCCCTTTGGCAGCAGGAAGGTTAACTCCAACTGCAGAATTGAGAAGTGCTATCTGCTTCTTACTAAGTGCCAGTGCAAATCCCCTTTTTCCAGTAGATACTGATTTGACTATTGCACCGGTTGCAGAAAGGGAGTCTGCCCCAAGAATTTCAGTAACCTGGGCCTGGTTCAGCCCACAATTTTTCAAGAGGTCCCGGATATTCTTAGACTTCGTAAATGTCTCGGTGGACATCAGGGCTCCCCTGACTTCCTCATATTTACTTTGCCCTGCAACTACCCTAATTCTTTTAGACAGTCGAAGCCACGCATCATCCATGCCTTCTGCACGAAGGGAGGCTTCCATCATATTGCGGGCACTGGTCAGGAGAATCCCTTCCTTAATCTCTGCATCAGTTAGCCTTTGGAGTTCAGCTTTTGAAATAGAATAACCTGGTTCTCCAGCGCGCCTTCTGGCTAAAGATTTAAAATTCTGGACTGCTGCATCCAGGGCCTTCCAGAAGAATTTTTTAGTTCCGAGCTTATTCCCCATTTCAATCGATTTTTGATTGTGGAATGTCCACAAAACATCCATTGCACTTCGGATGGTTTGTTCAGCCTTCTCCAAATCAGCAGGCTTGCCTTCATATACTTTTGCTGCTTTTGCCAAGAGGTTCTCTTCCATGGTTTTGAGCTGTTTGGGGTTCACGGGCTTCTCGGTTAATCTGGTCAAAATGGGTGCAGATTTAATCCTGAGGTCTTTGGCAATTTTAGTTAAGCCTTCATTTGCATCCCCCTTAAACGTATCAACATCTTTTGCATCCAATTGGACCTTGAATTCAAAAGGAGTGTGGAAATCCCCGGGTTGCCTGCCCTCTACCATTCCAGCAAGCTGTTTTTCAAGGCCTGGTGCAACTTCCCCATAAATAGAATCTATTCCTTTTGAGATGGTGGTTTTGGCTTTACTTCCAGCTTTTTTCGTTTTATACGTCATCTTCACACACTCCTATTATATTTATCCATAGTTCAGTATTTATATATTTACGGTTTTTGCTGTTTTTTCCATTGTTCGTTCCGAAGCGCCTTCTCTATTGAATCCCTAAAAGCAGGCTCTCCTGGAAGCATGATTTTGTCTATTTCCTGATATGCTTTTTGCGCTTCTGATGATATTTCTTCATCGGTTGGATTAAACGGAAGCGCAGTGATTGTAACGGCCAGGCTCCATCCAAGCTCCACGGGGTTTTCTCTTTTCTCCACAAAATCAAAAATGCGTGCTGAAACTCCGCCTGCAAATAAAGGGTCATTTTCCGGCACATATAATGAAGCAATCTCATAGTCTAAAAGAAGTTTCTTTTCTGCTTTGCTCAAAGAAACCGCAGTTGGAGGAAAAGCTTTTTTCTTTTCTTTCGGAGCAGGTTTATCAATAGAAATAATTGGAATCTCCGAATTTGCTTCTGCATCCATTTCAGCTAGATTCCTCTCAAAACTTATAGTAAATCTAGTGTGCATCTTTGCAAACTCATCTACTCCAAACTTGGTAATTAAAGCAGACATGAGGGCAACTGTAGCAATGCTGTTTCCCCTACGCATTCCTTCCTCATGGGAATTCCTGGGGTACACAAGCGTAATCCCGGTCCGCTCAGATATTTCCTGGAGGTTTTCTGCTGCTTCAAGAATGTTTTCCCTAGTTGCATCCTTGCCTTCTAACAAAAGTCCAATTGAGCATCCTAAGAGCACCCATTTGCGCTGGTTTTCGTCCTGCTTATAGATTGGGAGGTCGGCTACTACATCCATTTCTTCACAAATTTCATTTATTATGCCCATTGCATGGAAAAGCTCCTCCTTCTTGATTTTCGGAATTACATCTCCCTTATTATCATCTGAAATTAATGGGTCAATGAAGGTAAGGCGCTCATACGGACTTGTGGCCTCGGTTATCTCTTCATCATGAAGCTCTTCCATTGAAGAGCCATATCCATGGTAGAGGAATGCCCCAAGGATTACAGGGCTGACTGCACGGCCTGCGAGTTTTCTTCCTTTTTGAAAGGCAGAAAGAGCCTTCTCTTGTAGTGCTGCTTGCCTGGACATGTTCTTCATTGCAGCCTTCATTTGAGTTTCAATTTTCTGGTCTTTTATTCTTCCCCTGCGGCCTTTTGCATGCTCAAACATCTTTGCCTGATTCCAGGATTCGGCCCTGTCCAATGAGATTTTTTTTGCTGCAGCAAAGCCATCTTCTCCTTTAAGCTTAAGTGCACGCTGGATGTATTCCGGTGTGAGTTTTTTGCCCCATTTTTTGAATGCGATTATTTCAAGTTCCCTTTGTACTTCCGCATCCATCACATTCGCTCCTGCTTTTTCCGCAGCTGCATAAACACGCCTATATAATCCATTATTCTGAAGCCAGAGAACACGCTTTGCATAAAGGGTTGGAAGCTTCAGCCTGATTTTGCGAAGCCCTCCGGGGAGCCCCCCAATAACAAAATCAAAAAGCACCATATCTCCGCTGAATTTGGTAAAGTCTTCGGAAAAGCAGTCCCTTGCCTCCAGGTATTTTCCCTGCTTAATTAATTTCTGCATTCTGGGAAGGGTAAAACTCAGGGAAAATGCAGAATTCAGTGCAACCCATCCTGGAGAATATCCTGCTTTTACTGCGCGCGAGAGTGCACGCGGAAGCCCGGTGTGCATTGATGCCATTTCTGCTCTGAATGAACCGCCTAGAAGTGCAAACCCTTTTGTCTGCCTCGCTACTTGTGCTGGGAGGGCGATTGATTTCCATCCCCTAAGAGTTCGGAATGCTCCCCATCCCCCAATAATTACAAAACCTACATCTTTGGGAATATTCATGAATGCCCCGGGGTCTCCGGGAATTCCTTTTTCCGGGTTACCCATGCCCTTCTTTATATCATCTGCAACAAGAAGGGCGTGTGAAGCAACCAGTGCGCTCCATGCCCCTGCAGAAATTCCCCTGGCTACAGCCAGGCTTGCTGCCCCGCGTGCCGCTCCGGCAAATACCCCTCCGCCTATTCCCCATCCCAAGTGGAATGCGGAAGCCCGGATTTTTGCCATTGCTTCATCCTGGGATGCCATGCTAGCTCCTGAATCTTCCAGCATAGAAGCCTGCACATAATCAACAAATGCTTCGCTTGTATTGAAAAGCGCTGCACCAAAAAGAATCATTGAGCCTGCTTTATACCCAAATGCGGCTCCTGCTCCTGCACCTGGGAGGACCCCGACTCCTTTAGTTGGAACTCCTCCTCCAATACCTCCAACTATTCCTCCAACAATTGTGCTTCCTCCTAAGATAAGAACGGCATTATTCAAAACCATGATGCTGTTAAATGCAGCAACCTTATCAGTAAATTCAGTATCATCACTCAGGAGAATTTGCTCATTATGTTTTCTTCCAAGAAGCTGCACAAATTCATCCTCCTGCTCTGCAGAGCCTTCCAAAACTCCATCCAGTCCCTTGATTGTGCTCCGCCTTAGGTACTCTAGCACTCTGGAAACCCTGGCATCCTCCCTATCAAACCCGGGTCCTCCTTTAAGCTGGTCCCGGTCCTGGGTTCGTTTCTGCAGCCTTCTGGCATTTCCTCCGGCTACACCTGAGAGTGTTTCAAACTCTTTAGAAAATGGAAGTTTCTCTTCAGAGTCAATTTTATCATTATTGGTTATGAGCCAGGAGTTCATTAGTGCACAGTATGCATCTGCACGCTTGGAAATGCCATTAAGCCTCCTGCGTACACTCTTCAAAAGTTTGGCGCGCTCGTTTTGGCTAAGCGGAATGTGCCTGGGGTGCGAAACTGATGGGTGCGCCTCTGCATAGATTGCACTCTCAGCAAATTCCGCGGACCTTGGGCCCGAAATTGTTTGGCGCACAGGCTTCTCGCGCCGCCCTAGGCCAACTCCTGCTTTTGGGGGCTTGTATTCTATATCGCTCTTTATCCTGCGCAAATCCCGCTTTATGTCTGCAAAGTCCGCCTTCCATGCAAATGTTTCAAGAATCATAATCTGGTTGCGCATTTTTTTGATTCTGGACTTTTGCAAATCATTTAGCTCCCCATGATAGCGGAGCACGCTTGCCTTAAAGCCCCTGAAAGTATTGAGGAAATCCTTCTTTACCTCACTGTAATACATTTTGTCTATGAAGGTGTATCCTGCATCTTTCCTGATTCCGGAATCAATTCTAGAAATTACGTCCTTCCCGCTGACAAATATCCTGAGCGTGCGCTCAAGCTCAGCGAGTGTACCCATAAGTTTTGCCTTTTCTTCCTGGAGCCCAACTGGAATATTTTTTCCTTTTTTAAGATGCTCAAGAGTTGCTGCAAGGTTGTTTGCAATGCTAAGCTCCTGCTCCCCAATTAACTTGAAGATGCCTCCCAGCTCAGTTTTCCCTGCGCGCTTAAACTGAATTTCGCTTGCGCAAAGATAATCCTTTAATTCCAGGAAACACTGGTTAGCAATAAGCATTCTCTCCGCATCACCGGACTCTTTTATTTTTTTGAGGGAGGATGTAACCTGCTTGGCAAGTGCGCTTCCGGGTGCAAGTGCTTTTGGGATGTAAAAATTATTGGTTAATTCTATCTTATTTGGGCCAAGGTGAATTACTTCAAAAAATCCATAAGAAGGCTTTGAAAAGGCTTTCTCCAGTTTTTTGCGCTCTGGGGTGCCTTGGGGAGGAAGCTTAATTATTGTTTTCCATTCGTTCCCACGGATGACTTTATACGCTGCTGTATGCCCAAGCTCAACTAGGGTTTTAAACACCGGGTCGATTCCAATTTCTTCCTGTTTTTTTTCACCTTCAGGATTGCCTGGAACCACTCTTCCTTCCAGATAATTAAGGGCTTCTGTGAGTAACTCTTCGCCATTCTGCTTTATGGATTCAGTTTCCTGTTGCTTGGCAGTTTTTTGGGCTTTTGGAATTTTAGGCGCAGAAAAAACATCCTGCAGCCGATTAGCCTCTCTTGTATCTCGTTTTTTGCGGGATTTGCGGGATTTTGAGGAAACAGTCTGCTGCATGTATAATTTTAGGTCTCCCTAGATTTAAATGGATTACCTTTTTGTAATTAAAATTCTAAATTATTAGAAAGATAAAAGAAAGTAAGGAAATGCTGGAAAACCAAACGGTTTATCCAGCACCTTGAATTTTGGAGTAGACCCTAGAGTCTTTCAAGAGAGCCGGGGCTACTGGTGGTGCTACCACAGATCTGGGAAATGTCTCCACCAGTCATGGATGCAGGAAGCATAACTCCAAGAATCATTGGCACCAGAAGGTAGATTACAATGCCGATTACTGCACCGATAATCATTGAGGTTGCCCAAACAGAGGCCCTTGCCCTTGTTTCAGCGCCCATTACCTGCCCTGCTGCATAGATGATTGCTGCTACGACGATAAGCACGAACACAACGATTGCAAGCAGCTGGTTAACCATATTGTATAGCTCACAAAGGCCACATTCAATTGAGGTTGTATCGGCTGCGAATGTTAGTCCTGAGATGAGGCCCAGTAACAACATCCCATACATTACTTTTTGAATATCCATAGGTACACCTTGTTGTGTTTAATACGAAAGAAAAACATTTAAAATAATACGGAAGGGCAACTACTTGGTTTTTCCCCACCCGCAGAGCCGCCAGCGCTGCCCAACTCTTCTGCTGAGTGCAACAGTTGAGCCCTTTTCCACAGCCACCGGCTTCTTGAGCTTTATTGTTGCATTTCCCTTTTTGTAGTTGGCCACTATTCCAATTGCAGTGGAAGTTTGCACACTCACCACAATGGGTTCTCCTGCTTTTGGAGGGGGGTTGTCAAATTCAGTCCTCTCGATTGGAGAATAGGTGATTTCCAATTCAGAAGAAAGCGGGGGAAGTGAGCCTGGAGCCCCTACTGCACAACCCGTAAGTGAATCTCCTTTTGTAAGGCTTGGGTCAAGCAGGGTTCCTACTGCAATTAACCCTCCAGAATGAGCTTCTTTAAGCGAACCTCCCTCACACATGAGAGAAGCAACTTCAGTGGAAATTGGCTTTGCGCGTCCATCCCGCTCGATTCCAGGGAGGAACTCAATTTTATCACCGATTTTGAGCTTGCCCCGCAGAAGGGAGCCCCCTACAACGCCGCCTTTTAGGGAAGCAACTTCCATTCCCGGCTTATTAACATCAAATGAACGCGAGATGTAGAGAAGCGCGGGAGCGTCTAAGTCCCGCTTTGGAGTCGGAATGAATTCTTCTATTGCACGGGCTACTTCCCCGACATTTATACCCTGGTTTGCAATTACAGGGATGATGGGGGCATTCTCTGCTACAGAGCCCTTGAGGAATTCCTTAATTTTATTATAGTGCTCTTTTGCTTTCTCTTTAGAAACAAGGTCCACCTTGGTTTGTACAACTACAATATTCTTGATGCCAAGAAGGTTGAGGACCATCAGGTGCTCAGCAGTCTGGGGCATTGGGCACTCCTCATTTGCTGCAATTAGCAAAAGTGCTCCATCCATTATGCTGGAGGCTGAGAGAACAATAGTCATGAGGGTTTCATGGCCAGGGGCATCCAGGAAGGACACTCTGCGCTTAAGTTCAGTTTTCCCGCCGCAATCAGGGCATTTATCTTCAGTAGTAAATCTGTCGCATTTTGGGCAGAATTTAATTTCTGCATCTGCATAGCCAAGCCTAATTGAGATTCCACGCTTCAATTCCTCAGAATGTGTATCTGTCCATTTTCCGGTAAGTGCCTTGGTCAGGCTGGTTTTTCCATGGTCAACGTGCCCAAGCAATCCAATATTTACCTCAGCCTGCAGAGTAACACCTACTTCTTCTCCGCTTCAGCTTTTTCCCCTTTTGGAGCAATCTCCAGAAGGCTCTGTGGCCCAGGGTTAGTAACTAGGGAATTAATCTGGGTAATTTCCAAAGAATAGGTATCTCCGCGGAACATTTTCTTCTTTCTTATTCCTTTGCGCTTTGGCTTGAAACCAACGCCACCAGAAACAAGTGAACGAAGCTTTCTGGATCCGGAAATGCTTGCTTTCATTGGGAATCCACTGTCGTCACTGCCTCCAGTGAGCTTAAGTGTGTACCCAGCGAGCCCAAAGTCGTCTCCGGAGAGTTCGTCTCCGAGCTTCTTTCCGACTATAAGGGTCCTCTTGTCCTCAGGAACATCAACCTGAATCGTTTTGCCCGTTTTCGGGTCTGAAACTACTAATTTCATATATGCTCAACTCTCAAATAAGTATGTTAGAAGGAGTTTAATAAAAAGATAAAAATAAAAAAGAGAAGGTTACGCTTATGCGTTCTTCATCTTTGCTTTGTAAACAAAGCCGTCGGAGCCTACATAGTAGAGGAATCCCCTCTCTTTTGAGACTTTTTCGTTTCCGACTCTTTTCTTTTTGCCCCTTTTATTATGCTTCATAGGGACTGCCCAAACATATCCGTCTTTGCCGACGAAATAAAGGTATCCGTCTTCCCTGCTGATTTTTTCAGATCCGATTTTCTTTCCCATTTAGTTCACCTCGATGTGTACTGAACCTATAGACGGACTAAAGATTAATAAACCTATCGTCGGAACACCGCCGGAGCTCCGTCAGTGATAGTTTGCGTATCCCTGTAGAGGTGCACCGACGTTAGGATTAGAAAAATTCATGGAGTTTTGGCCCAACATGCTCTATCCGGGCGGGCTTTTTGAGCTTCCTCTCGCCAGCCTTTTCCTGCTTTTCTCCATTTTCAGCATTTTCTTCTTTTTTAGGGGGCTGTGAAGATGTTTCCTTTTCCGCTTTGGGCTTCTCTTCCTTTTTCTTTTCTTTGCGCTGCTCTTCTTTCTTTTCTTCTTTTTTTGGCTTTTTCTTTGGCTTTTTACGCCCCTTTGGCGCAAACTTCTTGAGCAGCTCAGCTTCTTTCTCATCTATTCCATAGTTTGATTCAAAATACTCCGGGTTTTCAGAATAGAGCCCTGCAAAAACAGGAAGGTAGCTCTCTGCACGTTTGGGGGAAGTGTGTACCTTCCTTCCAATTTTAGTTAGAAGGGATTTCATTGTTGCGCGGGAACTTGATGTTTCCTTCATCTTTTTTAGGTAAGCTGGAAACTGGTAGCGCACAAACTTGGGGCGCATATCCGAGCGGGATAGGGAAATTCCGCTCGTCATCAGGTCATTGGAATAACGAAGAAATCCCCATGCCTGGCGCCGGATTATCCTCCCATCAAAGATGTCTGCGCGGGACATATAGTCATAGGCGAGAGGAATGTCTCCTGGAGGAAGGGCAATCGGGATGTTTTCATTTATCCAGAGCTTGAGCATATTATGCTCAATGCTTCCAAAGGAAACTTTTCTTGATTCTGCATAGGTTTGCGCACGGAATAGGTTTTTGAGGGTAGTAAAAATATCCTTGTCCCGGTCGCGCTCCCCAACCAGGTTGCACTGCAGGTCATTAATTGCTGCTCTAATGTCTCCATGTGCATTCTCTGCAATTGCCCCGATTAATTCAGGGCTTATTTCCATATTTTCGGCTTGGGCAATATGGGTAAGGAGCTTTGCAACTGAGGGTGCAATCGGGCGCTTGAGCGGGATTACGGTGCAAAAAGCGCGAAGGGACATTATTTTCCTCTCCCATGCATCCTGGGCAGTAAGGATAACCGGGAAGGGAGAATCCCTGAGAAGTTTTAGAATTGCGCTTACTCCCCCTCGGTCCTCGCGGCCCATTGCGTCCACATCATCAATAAAGATTAGTTTGGATTTTTCGCTTAATGTAGCTGCAGACATTGTGCCCCCCAGTATTCTCTCTATACGCGCTTTGTCCCGGAAATCGCTTGCGCTCATTTCCAATACATCCAGGTCCAATTCATCGCGCAATGCATAAATCATTGCAGTCTTCCCTATTCCAGGGGGTCCAGTAATTAGAAGAGGGCGCTGCCTTGTTCCCCGCATCCAGGTTAAAATCCAGCGCTTTAGTTGCTTCTTTGCAGTAAGGTTGCCCAATACATCATCTAATTTCTTGGGTGCATGTTTTTGTGCAAGAAGCATAAGCCCACAACCTTCAATTCTCTGATTATGTTTTTAATCTAAACGATTTTTAGCCCCAAAATTGTTTCATGTATTCAAGCGGGTTGGCAGTCTCTGTAAAGCGCTCCTCTTTTGGGAGCATTCCCCTGTAGTTTTTCCATTTGAAGCGCTCATCCATATAGATTAGCACTGCACGGTCGGTTTCCTTGCGTATTGCGCGGCCTGCGGACTGGATTGCTTTTGTTACTCCGGGGTATAAGTATCCATAATTCCAGCCTTGGCCAAATTTCTCATCATAGTGCTGGATTAGGGACTCGATTTCCAAGCTCATCTCATCTAAGGCAATTCCCACAATCACTGCGGTTTTGATTTCCCCCTGGGCATAATCTACTCCCTCACTTAAACTCCCTCCCTGCACGCAACAGAGCGTCCCTCTTTCCCTAAAGGATTTTAGCAGCTCCCCTACCTCTGAGGGCTTCATGCGCTCCCATTGCACATGCAGGTTCTTGGATTTCATGAATGGAAGTATTGCATTCATTACTTTGTAGGAAGGGAAAAAGAGGGCAGCTCCCCCGGGGGTTGCTGCAACAATAGAGTCCAGCATTCTGGCCATTTTTTTGTATTGCTCTGGGTCACGCTGGGAGTAGCGGGTAGTAAAACCTTCTAAAATCATGTTTAGTTTGTTGGTTCTCTTGAAAGGAGAAGCATATGTTTTCATTTTTGTATTTGCAGGGTCCAGGCCCAGAACGTCTCTGTGCATCTCAAGGGGATTAAGGGTTCCGCTTGTGAGGATTGCTGAATGCGCTTCATTCATCTTGGAAGTTGCAGGGCTTGGGTCCAATGCCTTTTTTGAGAGGAAATAGTTGTCCCCTTTTTT
>JGI10211J14876_10000044_pt1 | contig 40026 bp, 48 predicted proteins | sample Etolagsediment_FD_14876 | JGI IMG/M metagenome (IMG submission 14876)
ACGTCGGAACTCATATATAATATATATATGAAGTCTTTAAATAAGTATTTAGGTTACAACGTATATTAAATTATAATTTGCGAATTTTGCGATTTTTCTCTGCAGTAAAAAAATAGAATTTATTCTTAAAAACGAGGAAAATGAAGATAACAGTCTTCATGTATCAGTTCCTTACGAAAATCCAGAAAAGAGTTACCAATTTGGCGATCTAACTCTTAATACAGAAGGTGTAAAAGCCTGGAATGATTATTATATTGAATTGTCCAACGGTATCAAAATCAGTCATGATGGTGTGAGGCGTAAAGTTGAATATCTTGATGGATTTGTAAGGGAAGATGGTTATGGTAATTTCAAGTCTAAAAAGAGAAATCCTGAAATTGATGGATAAAATTTGAGGTAATCCAAAATATTGAATCCATCTCCATATAAAATCGTAAGACTTATCAGCTTTTCTGTTCTTAAAATCATTAACCTTCTTTGGTATTCTATAAACTGTGACATTCCCACTTTTTTTATTTTATCTAAATTTTCTTTTGTTGTAAAATGGTAAAGTGATATTACGTTATTCATATAATAAACCTAATATTTATTTACAACTAATCAGCTAAATCACTACTAACATCAACTCCTCTGACCCGTTTAATTGTTTCTGCAACTGTTTTCTTTGAACCACTTGAAACAACATGGAACATTTTTGCCAATGTTTTAACTGTATCTGTTGATATTTCACTAAGAGGTTTGTTCCTGATCTCATCGAACTCCTCTATTGTAATCTTGTATTTGCTCCTCTTCTTTCCAAACGGAATGAAGAAAGGATCATAATCATACATAAATTTATAATCGTATATTCTATCACCTTTTCCAATTCCAGGAAAATATTTTTTTGATATGTATCCATATGGATAAACAAACGACATTATGTACTTCTTACCTATAGCATATGGATAAGGTACGTCATTATTGCCTACTGGTGAGTAATATCGAATGACTTGATCATCTATTTTTATATCTTCGATCATACTTCCAATATAAACATACTTATTTTTAGAAGTTTGTAACAAGATACTGTTTCCATCGAATCTTTTGCCAATACCGCCACTGAACTTTGTCATTTTACAAACAGGACTATTTCCAACAAACGCTTTAATAAATTTCACATGTTTCACAAGTTTTATATACATCCATCTATTATCATCATCTTCTCTACTATAGTTTGACCAATCTATCTCTATCTTCGTTGGTTTCTCATAAATATATGCATCCTTCTTTCCCAAATATACTAAATATTCTCTTCCACCATTGTTATGTGTGTAGTATCTTTTGTAACCTGTGTGTTTAATCTTTTTGAACTCTTCATTATCTTTTTGGAGAACCTTCTTTGAACCACAGTAATACTCATTTATATGTTTGCTATTCACTTTACTTTTTTTGTAACCTTTTGGAATCTTTGTTGGTTTGTCTTCGAATTTATTGTAAGAGATAAATTTGTAGATTGTGTCTTTCTCTGGACCTTTCAAACCCTTTATTCGTGATATTGTTGGATACTTACTAAACCAACCTTTGGTCTCTTTTTTGTAAAGAACGAAATCTTTGCAATTCACTTTGGGTATTGATTCGGTTTTATTCTTCATCCATCTCTTGCTTCCATTTTTTACTTTTTTAATAATCCACATATTTCCATCTTTTCCTTTCTTTTTTGTTCCAACTTTTTCAGAATGAGCACAATATCCTAAACCTTTTGGACTAGGTTCTGTTCCTTTGTATGATTTTTTAGGATCATTTTTACACTTTGGCATATACTATTCAATAGATAAAAAAAGAACTGACTTAAAGAATTCTTTTTGGGTAAAACCAAAATTACCTAAAATTAAGATTATATTATAAGCATTATGTCTCAAACAGTTGAAAGTAAACTTTTGAATTACCAGATCCCTCACTTTTACCAAATGGTGGAAACTATCAAGTACAATAAGTGTATTTTAGATTCGTCAGATACAGGAACAGGAAAGACATATACAACCTTGGCTTTATGTAAACATCTTAATTTAGAGCGGTGCGTATTTTAAATGCCACTTTTTTATAAAAAAAATAACAAGACACAACGCTTTTTATTCACATAGTATTAAATACTACACAAATACTAAATTCTAAAAGTGAAGGGCTTATTGATAAGTATTTATCGGTAGAACACTTATGTCCCTTCGGCTATTACTCAAGTTACTACCTTCCTTGAATAACAGTTTGATTTACTTGTTAATTATTTGGAAACTATATATATAATTGCTCACCATCTTCAAACAGATTGTCTTATTCATGGAGGACAATCTATTGAGGAGAGACAATATTGTATTGATGATTTCCAAGCCAATAATTGTAATGTAATAGTTTGTATTATGCAAGCTGGAGGTATTGGTATTTCTCTTCATGATATTCATCCAGCTGATGAAGGGGTCGACCAAGGATGTCATTGATATCTCCTACATGGTCTGGACAGGATATCAAACAGGCTCTTGGACGTATTCATAGAGCTGGGTCACAAACACCATCTGTACAGAAGATAATATATTGTGCTAAGACTTATGAGGATCGTTTGTGTGATATTATTGCAACAAAAGTGAAGAATATTAATTCAATAAATGATATGGATATGGTTGGTCATAATTTTGATAAGGTTGAGATGACTGAGATTTTGGATGAGATGGCTATACAAGAGTCTCAACTGAAGGTTTTGAAGAAATCGAAAAAGAAATTTGTGGTTAGAGTATGAAAAAAATGTGATATTATATTAATGAATTCGGTTGTAAATTATTTGGAAGAAAAAGTTTCAAATGTTGATAACATAAGCGAATTTTATACAGATTTAATAGAGAAAACAGCAGATTTTTTTAATGCAAAATGTGGACTTCTCGTTCAAATCAATTATGAAGATTCTGCGTTTAAATCTCAATTTGTTGTTGCAACAACACAAAATATAAAAGACAGAATTAATTCAACAATTGATCAACTGGATTTTAAGTTTAGTAAGGAATTTAAATATATGGAATCTATTGAACGTTCTCTACTTAAAGAAGAATACCAAGAGATAAAAGGATTTATTAATATTCCTATTATATATGATGATCAATTGAGATATGTTATTTTTTTGATGAATTGTGATAGGATTGAGGTGGAAGATTCTGAGAAAATATTTGTGAGTTGCATTCGAATGTTGTTGAAAGCTACTGATGGAAAATATTATAAAAATAAACATGTTGAAAATGAACTCCATGAAAAATACAAGTTTTTAACAAACATGTCACATAAAATCATTACACCTTTGAATAGTATCTCAAGTGTTTTGCGTCTTCTTAATAACAATAATCTCGATGAAACACAGAAAAAATATATTAATATCGCTTATGAATCCTCAAAAAGTTTGATCAGTCTTTTGAACGATATTCTTTTATTAGCTAAGAATGATAATAGGAAAGTTGAACTTTATGATCATCATTTCAACTTGAACACTCTTATAGAAGATGTCCTTAGTATTACAAATGTATTTAAGGAAAAAAAATTGGATGTTGATTTGGTTTATAATGTCGAGGAAAATGTTCCAATAAATTTGATTGGAGATGTTGATAGATTACGGCAAATTCTTTATAATTTGATTGGTAATGCAATAAGATTTACTGAGAATGGATATGTAAAAACTCTTGTAAAATTCTTGGAAAAACAAGATAATCAAATAATTTTGAGATTTATTGTGGAAGATACTGGTTCGGGTATAGATAAATCAAAAATTACTAGATTGTTTAGGCCTTTTATTGGAATTGGAGATAATATTTTGAAGAAAGGTGGTAGATTAAGGTTAGGTTTGTCAATTTGTAAATTTTTGGTGAATTTGTTTGGTGGGGATATAAATGTTGAAAGTGAAGTTGGTAAAGGAACGATTTTTACTTTTGATATTCCTTTGAAAGAGGATGAAACAGTTGTTCATATAACAAATGTTGAAATTAAATTGATAACACTTATTGGTGATTTGCAAATAGGAATTTATGACAAACATCAAACAAATTGTTTGTTTTTGAAAAACAGCTTATCAAAATATTGTAATAATGTTTACTCGTCAAATGATCCAGAAGAGTTTGAAAAACTAATGAACACATATGATTTAGATTTAATAATTATTGGTTCTGATCTCAAGAATAAAGTTTGTTTGGAATTATTGAAAAAAATAAGAAAAGAAACAAAAATAAAAACAATAAATTTGTGTTTAGACACAACAAAATTTAAAAAGAATCAAAAAATGTTCAACAAAGTAATCATAAAACCTGTTAGACAACATACTTTGTATAAAGTTGTTTATGACCTATTTTGTGAAGAACTAACAGATGATGATGAAGAATCATCCGGTTATGAGTTAGAAACAAGTGATGAGGAAGATTATCTAGAATCTATTGATGAAAATTTAAAAATACTGATTGTTGAAGATGATCCAATAAATAGAACAATCTTTAAAAAATTATTAATAAATGAAGGTTTTAATAATATATCTGAAGCTTATAATGGTGCCAATGCTCTCCAAGTTTTGGGTGATTGTTTAAAATATGATATAGTTTTTATGGATATTGATATGCCAATTATGAATGGGTTGGAAGCAACAAAAAGGATAAAAAAAATAAATAGGAATTTACCGGTTATTGCATTAACTGCTTTTATTTCGCCTGATGTGAGGGATAAGTGTGAGGAGATAGGTTTCACAGATTATTTGATAAAACCTTATGATTTAAAAAAAATAATAAAAGTTATTTCAAATATTGATTTTACATTTGGTAAAAATATTAATATTTTTGTAGTTGAAAATGATGACAATGTCAGAAAAAATTTTGTAAATATGCTGAAAAGCAATGGTTATAATAATATTCATTGTGCTATAAATGGTAAAGATGCTCTTGCAAAAATTAATCCAAAATTTGAAATAATATTTATTGACATTTTTATGCCTGAAATGGATGGCATTGAACTTATAAAGGAAATAAGAAAGATTGACAACGAAACTCCAATAATAGCAATAAGCATTGATTCATCAGAGGATATGAAAAATAAATGTATTCAATCTGGTTTTACAAAATATATACCAAAACCTTTTATGGCAAATGATATAATTAAAATTATTGATGAATTCAAAGATATTTATTTAGATCACAACCAAGAATCAAGTTCCGGGAGTGAAGTTATAACTGATGTTTCGATTAATGATTTGATTGACACAGACGATGAAAGAAGTTATTTAAATGACCCTATAATAAATGATTTACAAAAAATTAATAGTGATAAAGAATATTTCAAAAAAATATTTGGTGTTACCCTACAAAAATACTTCAAAACATTTATTAAAAAATTTAGAGACAAAAATACTCAAGAAAATGAATTGTTAAGTTATATTCACAATTTCAAAGGAATGTTACATCAAATTGGATTAAAAAAATTAGGAAATGAAATATTCAATATTGAAGAATATATTAAGACAGGAGATGGTTTATATTATAAACAAATCGAAGATTACATCGGCATGTTGAAAACAATTCTTCAAAAAAGTCTTGAAGAACTAAGTAACAAATTAAAAATAAATCTATGTGAGCAGAATCTTACAAACCTACAAAACTCTTGAAAGAATCCTTTTCCCTCCTTTCAATCTCCTTTCCCAGTTCTCTTCCACTGAAACCATCATTCATCACATCATTTCCATTAATTTTCAACTCATACTTTATGAGATTCACAAGAATATCATAAGTTTCTTCATCAATGTAATCAAACTCAATAAGAAAATCAATCCACTTTTTGGCCAATTGTTTTTCAAGTTTGATTCGTTTCATTTCCTTTTTGAATTTTGTTACAGGAGATTCCTCCAGATCAAATTCCAACATTTCAATCAAAAATCGGAGAGTATCTGTGAAGATAAGACTGTACTTACACTTTGTTTTCAAAAGTTTAGTAAACTTTGATGTACCATTATTCATCAACATGTGTGCAAAATAAAGAACAAGAGGCCCATCATCGATCTCAACAAATTTCTCATTAATCTTCATTTTCGGAAGAACTTCTGACCAAAGCCCCATTTTGTAGATGAGCTCGAGATAATCACGGAAACGAATACTTTCATTAAAAGCTTTCTTCATCTCCGCAACTGTTCGTTCCCTAGAAATTCCAGTCAATTTCGACTTCTTCACAGCATCTTCCGTAGCAGGATCTATCTCAAAATCGTAACGAGTTGCATATCGAATAACACGCAAAATCCGCAACGGATCTTCATCAATCCGTTTATAAGGATCACCTACCATTTTGATAAGACCTTTAGCCATATCGTTCAAACCACCAACGTGATCAACAATCTTATTCTGTTCAATGTCAAAATAAATTGCAGAAATAGTTAGATCACGACGTCGCACATCATCTTCAATAGTCACACCAAGTTCAACAGTTGGTTTACGACCTTTACCATCAACCCTGAAAGAACCAATTTCAATATCATCATCCTCCATCTTGAGAATAACAACACCAAAACTCTTTCCAACAAGATCAACTTTGTAACGATCACCCAAAAAAGCCAGAGTCTCATCAGGTAAAGAATCAGTAGAGAGATCAATATCCTTAGGTTTCAATCCCATCAAGGAATCCCTAACGTATCCACCAACTATGTACAAATTCTTTCCATTCTCTTTGAAAATTGCGGACAATTCTCTGATATACTCTGGAACATGAATATCCAAATTTAATTTTTTTGGCATACTTACAATTTAGACAAAAAAAATGAAATAATTTTTGTTTCATTTTTTTTATATTTTTATGTAAATATGGAGAATATTACACACGATGATATTTCAGTTGAGTTTGATGAGTTTGATCCAAAACAAGTTCAAAAAGTGTATTTGAGTGATTTATCAATAGGAAATCAAATTTGTAAAAATGATGGATATGTTCTATATAATCTTTTTACAAAAGATGAATGTAAAAGGATTATTGATACTACAAATGAATTTGGTTATGAATCTCTTATTGGTTATGACAAAAATTTCAGGGATAATTTAAGAATTCGTTGTAAATCAATAACTATTATTCCCGAAATTAGAAGAAGAATTTCAAATTTTATTGATTCTCAATTAAAAATAGATGATAATATAAAAACCCTCGCAAAAGGTGAATTTCATAATGGTTTATGGGAGTTTGCATATCTAAATCCTTCCTTAAGATTTTGTAAATATAATCCATCAAATAAGTTTACACCCTTGAAGATTTAAAATGAACGTTTTTTTTATCAAAAAAAAATCAAATTAAATCTAAAAGGTTTATCCTTTTCTGGATTATGTAAATTTTGGTTGTGTGAATTCTAATGAATTGCATTGTAATCTGTATACCGAAGAAGTATCACTGCGAACGATTAAATCGTTTTCAACCTTTTTAGAACGACACAAATAGTTCGGTCGTTCCTTTTTATTTATAGCATTATATGCTATTTTGTAAATGTTTCTTGAAGAATTTTCATCTCTATTCCATAACGCATTACATGTTTTACACATCAAAGCACCATGTGAGAGAATTTGATTATTCTTTTTTGGTTTGGGGTTTCTTACTTTTCTGAATTTTACACAATCCCCACCTTCGCAATTGGAGCATTTACGACTTGTTCTAAATTCATCTACTAAATATACTTTATAACCATTTCTTCTAAATAATGTTCTAAAACCTTTACCTTTAATTGGTTCTTTGTACTTTCTATGTTTCCTTTGTTCAAAATCTCCAAAGCATACTATTGTATCTTCTGGTTTTCCAAATATTTTCTTAAATCTATTTATCATTCTTTGTTCGCTTTTTAATCTATTCCAATAGCCATTTAATTTTAACTTTCTAAAAATTCTTTTTTCATAAAACTTAAATAGTAATGAATTAACTTCATTTTTTTTTTTAATATATTTTTTATATTCGTCAATATTTAATGTTTTTCTATTAAATTTAGATACTTCTGTTTCTAATTGAATAATTGTTTTATTATTTATTTTTTCATTTTTACAATCTAAAATTATTTTTTTATACTTTTTTTCCTTGGTTTCTTTTCTTCTTTGATTTTGTGTATATCTAAAAAAATTTCTTTCTTTTGTATCATTATCAACACAATATAACAGGTCAGCAAGATTTGGATCGACTGAAACTATTTTTTTATCTTTAATCTTTGAATAATTTTTTAATTCATCTATATATTCTTCTTGTTTAGGAATTTTACTAATTCTTACTTTTTTTCCAACTTTATCTTTTCTTAACATCAAAATAGAACATCCGACACCATCTGTTTCAATCATATGGTGAAATGAATACCATTTTTTCTTGAAACATTGTCTTTTAATTTTTTAATAGCATATTTCACTTGTTCTTTTGTAATTTTATATGAAATAGATTTTCTACTTTGTCTTTCTATTTTAGAAGTTTTTTTGAAAATTTCAACCCATCTTTTGAGGCTTATTCTTGAACAATCAAATTCTTTACAAGTTTTAGTTAAATTTTTAGATTTAGTTAAATAATGTTTAACAGCACTAATTTTATAATCTTCACTATGATGTTTAGTTATTTTTTATTATATAAAAATATAATAAAAAACGTTCATTTTAAATCTTCAAGGGTGTAAACGTCATTGTGATAGTGGAATCAATCCTGATCCTCTGGTGGAAAGAACGTTCAAAACTTGTATGGTTTATTTGAATGAAGATTATGATGGTGGTAGAACAAGGTTTTTTCATTATGATAATACAGAATATAAGAGTTTTCTCAATCTCAAAGCTAAAATGGGAATGTGTTTAATTTTTAATCAAAATATTGTTCATGATGGCGAACAAGTTGAAAATGGATGTAAATATATGATGAGAACAGATATGATCTACAAAGCTATTAAACTTGATAGAGACTTAACAGAGGATGAAAAGAAAGGAATTGAACTTTACAAGAAAGGATATGAAGAAGAACAAAAATCAAATTACTTCGCTTCAACAAAACTTTTCGAAGAAGCCACCGATTTATGTCCACATGCATATCTTATGATTAATTATTAATTTTTCGTTATAAAACAGAAATTCTATTATTCCATAAAATAATAAAATGTATGAATTCACAAACCATAACGTACCAGGTTCTGTAGGCGAACCCTGTTATACAGCTTTTTACGAAGGTACCGTTTCAACCAAATTACAAAGACAAAATGGAACTTACGCACCAATTGAAGAATGGGACTTAACAACTGATATTCCAAACCCAAAAGCACCAGATATCGAACTATTTTTCAACAAATTCGCAAATGATAACTACATCAAAATTATAAAAGTCACAAAATACCCTAAAACACCAGAACAACTCATAAAACTTAACCACGCTTTAAGAGATGCAAGACACCTAAATATAAGATTAATTATACCTAAACAACACTACCCTACAATTCTCAGAATGAATATCGATAATGATTATTCATCATCCACATCTGAAACACTCTCAAGTTGAAGATCCGGTTGATCCCAAACACCAATATCCAATTTAGGTAAAGTAAATTGTGAAGAATCATCCATATCAAAAAAACTCATCGGAATTGGCTCAATCTTCATAGTTTTTCTTGGAACCTCATCTTCTTCATTATCATTAACCTCATCAACCTCATCAACCTCATTAACCTCATCAACCTCATTAACCTCATTAACCTCATTAACCTCATCAACCTCATTAACCTCATTAACCTCATCAACCTCATTAACTCCATCAACTTCATCAACTTCATCAACTTCATTGCCTTCATTCCACTCTTTCTTAAACAAAAGACTCAAAAGCATGTCCATACTTTCGTTCTGTTCTTTCTTGAAGGCATCAACAATACGTTGACGTGTTGTATTATTATCTTTCCTAATTAACTTCCTCAAACCCCTAAACTTTGCTTTCATATTATTAACTTTGTTCTCAATTTTATTGACCCTTTTAGAAAGCTCATTATTTTGTTTTATAACTGAATTAATTAAATTTCCATTACAAACTTTCATAGCTGCAATAAAAAACAAATTAAAACCAAATGCTAAAAATATTGTCACGAATAAATCATCATTGTTCATCATAATATACCTTGATGTTGAGTAATCTTTAAGTAAAGGAATCTTAGGATATTTTTGATAAGTTTATTGTTTTCTTTTACAAGAAATTTGATTCTTTGGATCTGATTATGTTGAAATGGTGTAGACCTTTGTTGATTTTTGGGTTGGAATATTTTTGATTTGATTTTATCTACTATTCTTCCCATTTTTCTACCATTTATGCCATTTTTAAAGTATAGAACATCATCGGTTAATTCTACCACTTCTAGTTTATTGAGTTGACTATAGACATATTCAATATCGTCAATACTCATATCATACATTATTTCGTTTACCAAATTTATTTGTTCTTTTGTTATATTAAGTTCTTGATGAACGGAAGTTGAGGAAGTTTGATGATATTTTTTTTCAAAAATCATCAAAAATATGTTTTTGATTATCTCTCTGTTTTCTTTTACAATGTTCATTATTTTATTCTTGGGAAATTGTTTTAAGTAACTTTTTGAGAAGATCATTATTCTCTTTCGCTATTTTCTCTATTTCATCATAGTCTATATTCTTTTTCTTGTTTTTAATAAAAAGCCTTATTTGACAAAATAAAAAAAGAGATGTAAAAATTATAATACCACCTTTTGACATAATTATTTATATTAATATTTTTTTATGTTCTCTAGAAAACGTGACACTTCTTGAATTAATTCTTTAGTTTCCTCATCTGTCATTGGCGGATTATCTAAAAAATCTATATATTTTTAGAAAACGTGACACTTCTTGAATTAATTCTTTAGTTTCCTCATCTGTCATTGGCGGATTATATAAAAAAACTATATATTTTTTAGAATACATTACCAAAATTTCATCCAAACGTTTTTTTGCATTGAAACAATCATCTTCTGCTTTTTCAGAAAGTGACGTCTTTATATGTTGTAAAGTCTTTTGATATACATGTATTCTTGAACTTAACATACCTTCAAAATCAAATTTTTCCAAAAATTCAGTCGCAGATTTTCTACCAATTTTTGGCATAACTATTTTCTTTATTTTACCTTGATAATCTTTAATAATTTCTAAAGTTTTATCTACTAACAATCTTTCAGATATCATATATCATATATAAAAAAAATGATTTTTTAAGTTTCATTGTTTTGAATTGTCAATGAGAAAGTATGGAAAATTGTAACGAATATATTGTTTCACTACATGAAACCAACTATTATTTAATCCTAGCAATTGTAGCATTGTCAGTTATTAATATTCTTCAAACACATATGTATTATCGAAGACCTTCAGATGATAACTGTTATGATAATGATTATGATTGAAACGATCATCATTTACAATGATTGAAACGATCATCATTTACAATGATTGAAACGATCATCATTTACAATGATTGAAAAAAAAAGTGAATTTTAATTTATCTCTCTATTGAATTCTTTATAAAATATTATGGATTACACAAACCCTGATAATATTCTTATGGGAACTGCCCATCTTAACGTTATGAGTAATTTTACAACTGGGAATCAACTTTATGATTTGGTTATGACGGTTGTAATGATGAGTTTAATTTCTTATGCGATGACTAATGTGAAACAAATTCATTTTGACTTTTTTTGGAACTCTTGTTGTTACAAAAAATCCAGAAAATTTCTAGAAAAGCGTGTTTCTTGTATGAAGAGAAGTAGTGAACTTGTTTTTGAAGCAACATATATTCCTCGTAGGAATGGTAACACGTATATGGATACAACTAAAGCTTTTGATTCAATCATTGATTATCTTAATCAAAAAGGTATTGTTGAAGATGTTTACTCCAAATCGGAGATTAAAACTAGAAGAGGTGATGTTGTTAGCTATGATTGTTATGGTGATATATTGGAAAATAATACAGATGATGAAGTCACATATTCCTATTCCGTAGGAACTGTTCTTGAACTTGAAAAGGACATTATGGTTGAATTTTCCGATCGTCACGAAAGAAATAATGAATCGGTAGACGGTAAGAACATTGAAATTACAAGAAAGATTTCGATGATTACTATCTACTCTTACAAAAAGAATGTATCAGAATTGGAAAAGTTTGTCAATGATATCTACAGTAAATACTGTAGAAAAATTGAGAGCAGATTTTCTAACCAGATGCACTACTTGTCATACCACGGTATCAAAGATAAGGATGAACGATTTCCCATCTGGAAATCATACCCTTTTGATACAGTGAAAACGTATGATAATTTCTTTTGTGAAGATAAGGATAAAATTTTCGAGCAAATTGAAAATATCTGTAATTCCAAGGAAGAGTACAAACGTTGCGGAAAACCTTTTCAAATCAATATTCTCATTCACAGTCCACATTTTGGATGTGGTAAAACGAGTTTATTGAAACTCCTTGCTAAAATGCTTGGAAATGAAGAAAAGAAACGTCACATCGTTAACATCAACCTCTCTAATGTAAAAACATGTTCAGAGTTGGAAGATATTTTTCTTTGTAATGATGATATTCTTGGTCAAGACATTCCAAACGATGAACGAATTTATGTTTTTGATGAAATTGACAAGGTTTCCGACATTCTTCTTGATGAAGAGTACCGCGAAGACACCTTGGATGAAAAGATCATTAACGATATGAAGAAATATATTGAAACCAATAAGGTTAATAAGGAAAAAGAAAAGGAGTTTGGAGATTTTTTTGCAATGGCAAAAAAAGTCACTGTTGAAAACTTTTCGAAAGACGATTCCCTCAATTTGGGATTTTTTTTGACCCTAATGGATGGTCCAATTGAGTATCATGATCGTAATATTTTGGCAACAGCTAACGAGATTAAGAAAATTAGTCCAGCTGTTCTCCGAAGGTTTGATCTCATCATTGAACTCAAACTTGCTAATAACAAGATTTCTCGTGAAATCATTTCACATTGTTTTAACTATTGTGAGGAAGATGCAAGTAAAGAAGTTGAAGAAGCTTTCAGTAAAATTCCTGATTACAAATACGCACCTTACGTAATCTTTAATGAATGCTTGAAAAACAAGAAGTTCCCTTATTATTCTACAGAAGATAAGGAGAAAGATATTATCAAAACTATTGATATTATTTTAGGCCTCGAACCTTCACAATAAATCTTGGACGTACGTCATAGAGTATATTATAATCTTTTGTTTTTAAAAATGAATCTATTGTTCCATCATCATTTAACCAATCATTGATGTCATTCATTAAATCAATTTCATATCTGTAGAGCTTGTTTCTTGTATAATTAAATGTTCTGGTGAAATTATTATATTTATCATTTAGTATTGCTTTTTTGAATGTTTTAATAAGCATAGTATCATAAATATATTGTTTAGTTTCAGCACTTATAATATAGTTCAAAATGTTTTCTCCTCTTTTAATAAAAACTAACACTGTATCGTTTCCTATAAATCCTAATATATCACAATTTCTATAATCACTCAAAAAATCGAATTTAGACGCGAAGAAATCAGATTTTAAATCCCTGTAACGCAATAAATTTACCAATTTTCTATCAGCTGACGTTACGGTATTTTGTTTATTTATTTTTTTATTTTTTCCTTGTTTATTATTTTTATCTATCTTATAGACTTTACTCATAATAATTTATAATATATATTATTTTACTGCACCGTTTCAAAAAAATCAATAATGTCATCAATATCTCTCAATAAACGCGCATTCTTACACTCGCCATTTAAAATTTGAACCAATGTATGACCAAAATGGTCACCTGTAACAATACCAATATTTTCAAAATCTTCACCTAGAGAGGCACACATATATGTCATATATACATCAGCAGCATCTTTATTAGGAGAATCAATATCAAAAACTGTACAATACTTAGTATCTTTAATCTTCTTGTAAAGATGATGATATTTAGAAATAAATACATAGAAATAAACACTATCCTGTAAACCATGTTCAGAATTTGAAATACTATTCAAATTTATTTTTTCTTCAAGGTCTTTTAAAATAGTTTGTTTATTTTCAATATCAATAAAGATTGCTGTTGTTGGTTGGAATTCTTCCGTTAGGGGGATATTGAATGAATATTTTTCGGATTCGCTTTTCTTTTTAATTTGTGAAAAAGCGCATTCAGCAATAGCTTGTTCAGCTTGTTTTATAGAAGGATATGACATTGTTGTAGTAAACTTTTTACCATTGACTACAACAGTTGAAGAAAAATATCCTTCAAAAACTTGTAATGTCGTATACTTAGGAAGATTAATCTTCTTCTTTTGACAATATTCTTGTAAAAGTCCTTTGTAATTCATGATTACAAAGGAATTCAATAAAATAAGGAATTTAAAAAAATCAATTTTTAGTCTACATAAAAAATATAATACAAATATAGTAGACTCACTTTCATGATGTTTTATATCTCTTATAAAGATGAATATTACTTTATCAACATTAGTACTGACCTAATGGTGAAAGATCTTATAGAAAAAATTAAGGAGAAAAGAATAAAAGATAAATCAAAAATAACGTTAATTTCCGAAAATGGAAACTCATTGAAAGATAATGATTATTTATACAATCATACTTACAAAATATTGAAAGTTTTATAAATAATTAGCTAAACAATGTCTCTTTAATAAATCTTCATAATAATCAATTTTTAAATATAAATTCTTCATTTTACCTCCGAGTATCTCTTGATCCGTTTCAAATGTTCTTATTTTCTTCTTTAACAACAAATTAACATTGTTTAATTCAGAAAGTTTTCCTGATAAATTCAAAATTATTTTATTCTTATTCGATACATCTGTTTTCAATATACCATTCCTTCTATTGACAACAATTAATTGCTTCTCCATAAGTCCACATCTTTGTTTCTCCATATCCCTCTCTAAACATGCATTATCAATAATTCTCTGATGTAATATCTCACACTGTTCACCTTGTGTACTTGTTTCTACTTCAACTGATTTCCTTTCGTTCAAATCCACAATCTTATTCTTACAAACCATCAACTCACTTGTTTTCGAAACCAATTTCTCCTCCAATTCAGTTATTCTTCCTTTCATCACATCTTTTTCGTCTTCCAACCCTATCATATTTTCTAATTCTTTTTCTATTTTCCCAATATTACCAGTTAAACTTAATTCAGTTTCTTGATATTCATTGATTACCATTTCCAATTCATATATTTTCTGTTTGGCTTCCTCCAATTCTTGTAAAATACTCACTCTGTTTTTCAACTCTTTCTTCTTACGATATCTGCGATAATATCTTGATATAACACCAGCAAAATGATTTTTAACCGCTTTGTCTCTAAGTTGGTTAAAACCTTTTCTTAACATTTTAATCCTCATTGTTTTTTCAACTTTGACTAATTTATCAAAACGTAATTTGAACTTATACCATCTGTAAAATCTCTGAACTTTGAAAGCACACAATATCTTTTTGTATTGCCGCTTTTCTACAAACATTCTATATAAAGATTGTAAAACAAGAACCTGATTTTTAACTCTCTTGAATTCCATTAAAGTAACAATTCTCCTCCAAAACGATCCTATTGTTGTAACCGAACTTGATTTTTTAACAAACCATCTCTTCAATAAATATTGTGAAAATAAAATAAAACGCCTGAAAATTTCAACTCTCTTTAAAACCAACATCATTCTTCGAGTTTTCTGAATCAATTTAGCACTTTTATCCCTAACTTTATTATTATCATCATTTAACCTATTATGTAACTCTTTCTTCAAAAAAACTTTAGTCAAACCAATTTTATACTCTTTTGGGTCATATTCAGCCCTAACAAACAAATCACAAATCATCTCTTCATCCTTTACTGAAATTTTATGATAATGTAATAAAGAATAATACAAACTTACGAAAATATCATTCTTGATCCTCACTGGATAACCCAAACGAGCAATTTTAATCGCCTCTAAAACACCACAATATCTAAACTGTTCCAATACACGCTCCTTATTAAAATTATTTTTTATATTAAGATCATTAGGTTTAATACATCTTATATAAAATTGATTCTGTTTTACAATTTCATTTAAAAGTCTATCCAATTGACCCTTAAATTGAACAATGATATTTTTGTTTTTAATCTTTTTGGTAATAATACTAAATATGGATGAATCAAATTGTTTTATTATTTCATTTCCACTTTTTCCAATAAATGTATTTAATCTTTTATCCAAAGTATTACGATTCTTCTCTATATAATTATTACTATTATACAATACTTCACCTGCATAATGACGGACAGTAAAACGACCTTTTACTAAATCTTTTTTACCAATATCGAAGTTATTATTATCCATTAAATTATTATAAAGTGCTTGATAGAAAGCTTTATCTGAACCACTTCCCAAAATAGATTGTTCAATTTGATAGGAAAAAATGCTATTTGTTTTGTTGTCAATAAGTGAAATGATTTTTTTGTTGGATTCGAATTCAATATCTTCCCAATCAATATTCTCTTTTTTGTACTCTTCTTGTTCCAACTCAAAAATATATTTATTAAAAATATTTTGTAATCTCTCATTCGTGTAATTAATACACAATTGTTCAAAACCATTATTTTTGAAAACTTCAAAACCAAAAATATCCAAAATACCAATATAATTTTTGCCATCTTCATTTTTTGAAGATATATTACTATTAATCCTACTAACAATATAGTTAAACAAGAGTAAATAAAGATTCTGAGCAATAGTATCCCTACTATTCAAGAAATCATCTTCACTCCTCTCACTTCTAATTTCTTCATGAGTTGTCCTTATAACATTTACCTTCAAATAATCACTTAACAAATCTATATCTAAATCCAAACCTTTCTTCTCAACAAATAATCTAATAGAATCCAAATCATCAAAACTATTAACATTACCCAACAACAAAATAAAATAAGTGAAATTTAAAATATTATCAACTTCATTTGAACAAAATCCTAATTTATCAAACGAATCAAACAACTCTGTATACATCTCCTGATCAGTAACACCATCATCCCTATTAACAACTTTCGATTTGTTAATGTAATTAAAATCCATTTCGGTACATTTGAATTCTGGATGACATTTTAATAACATGTAAAAAATATGAAAATTTCTTTCATTTTGACACAAACCAGTCAAACGTATTTTTTCTAATAGATATGTTTCTATTTTTGCACCAATAAGAATTCCTTTTGAGAATTGAAGTTTAATAAATTTACCAAAGCGACTTGAATTATCATTTCTTAATGTTTTTGCATTCCCAAAAGCTTCCATAATTGGATTTGATGCTAATATTTTGTCCTCTAAATCAACAACCCTCTTTTTACTTACCGATGAAATATATTTCATCAAAAATTTTGTAGTTACCGTTTTACCAGCACCTGATTCACCACTTACTAAAACAACTTGGTTTCTTCCTTGTTTATTTAAATTATCCAAACATTGTTGACTAATTTGATAAGGATGTGGCGCAAGAACTTCTTGTTGTTCAGAAGTAGAGTACTTCTTAATGTATTCATCATTGTAAATATTTATTCTTTTGAATGGATTAATTGCCAATAAGATTTTACCAGTGAAAGTATAAATTTTATCATTACTATATCTTAAAAGAGATGAATATAGTATTGATGGTTCATTTAAATGTACTAAATCTATAAGATTGTCTATATCACTATTTTCTTTACTATTTGATGGATATGTTACAACATCTTGTATCATATTTCCATTTTCTAAAACAACACTTTTATTTCCATTCTTGTCAATGAACGCATTTGCTGGTATCCATTCATTATTTTTATAAATCCAACAATTATTCTTATTATTATTCATTAATAATAAGAATATTTCTTTTTTAAGTGTTGACCTAATGAATTAAGTCTATCTTCGAGTCAGTATCACTGATCGTTCTACTGTTCTTCTTCTTTCGAGTCAGTATCACTGATCGTTCTACTGTCTTCTTCTTCTTCCACCCTTTCTGCAGAGTTTTTTACACGGGAGAAAGTTAAAACTTCCAGTCATATTGTTGAAAAAGTAAGCTTTTCTTGCACTGAGTCTTCTACGCATTTTTATACTATTGTTTAGATATTTTATAAATTTCGGGAATTTTAAACTTTTCTAAAGTACCTGAAGTAAATTATTACTACAACAGTTAATAAATAAATTGATCCAACAATATAAGATATTATATATCTGTTTTTATTTGTTAAACTCATTCTTAACAGTTCGAGAGTTGGATCAGTTATACAGAACGAATCATCTAATAATTCTGATTCCAATCTTGACAAAATACATCCTTTAAATAAAGCAAAAAATGTATAGATTAAAAGTAGGAAACAAATAGCACCAATCACCATATATAGTGGTCCATAAGCAAGGATAAATAACACAAAAAAAGGTGAACTGAAGTGAAAGGAACGAATACTTTGTGCTATACTCATTCTCGAGAGACCGGTAAACGATGAGAATTTATCGAATCCAGCTAATATTTTTTTGATCAATTCGACTTTATCTTTTTTCGAATAAATCATACTTAATATATAAGCTTATAAAAAATAAAAAATAATAACATGACATTAACAACACTATGATTATAATTCTCTAAACTCTTGTCAAATTTTGTATTAAATAAAATATCCCAAACATCCAACCCATAATTTGTATGTTTATCTTGATGATGTTGCTTATGAACTTCAGGTTGAACAAAATTGTAATTTATTATATGAATTGTAGCATAATATAACCCCCAAATAAGTGCTATTTTTGGATTTAAATTTCTAAAAACAATAATAGCGATAAACATTAGTAATCCTTGTGCAACAAAGTTATGAATGAACTCATAGATTTGATTATCCCAATTTTTATTAATATCTGTGTCATGATGAACATCATCATGGAAACTTACCAGTTCACCTGACCATCTTATAATATCTTTCATGAAATCTGATCTTGTTAAAAAAGAGTTATGTTTAATTGCTTTTTCAAAAAGTACTTTGTAATCATATTGATGAGCCATAAAATGAATAAAGTATCCAGCAAGACTTATTAAAATAAAAGATAATGTATTTTTCACCAAATTTGTTTTAGTGTGAACAGAGAAAATGTATAAACTCAAGAGCAGTCCTAAATAAAATATCCAATTTATTTTGAGATTGTCCAAAAATAAATTTGTTATTGACTCTATATCAATCATGATAATATACTTACGTAATATAAAAATAAATAGTTTTTTATTTGATATCCTGATACAATTGTCTCAGTCTCAAATCTTGTAAAATATCAGAAAAAACTTTTATACTTTTTTCTGCATCTCCAATAGATAGTTCCAAATCTTTTATGGTAGTTTCTATATTGATTTTATCTTCATTTCGTAAATAATATTTACATTCTATACATTGTTTCTTTTGTTTTAACTGTTTGGTAAAATATTCTTTGGAGAATTGAAAATGTGTTATATAACTTTCAATATTGTCAATATCATGATTTTGAATCATAATCATTACTAATGAAAATATTTTTTTAAGAGAATTCTAAAAAATGAAAAAATCAGTGTCCTGTTAAAAACCAAGTAAAATAACAATTATGAACTATACCAAAGAGATATATTCAAAATTAAAAAATTATGAAGAATTATACAATTTCTTCATTGAGAACTTTGATTCTATTGTCCAAAGAAAGGAAGTTGATGAAAAGTTGATTTTCAGAGTTTGTTACATCATGATTCAAAACAATTTGGATTATGCTATTACAATTTTAGATAAATTGGAATCAACTGCTTACACTTGTTATTCTCTAAAAGTGAACGCTTATTCACAAAGAAAAGGCCAATTAGATAAGGCTGTTGAAATTGTTGATTTGATTGAGAAGGAATATCCAAAAATGATGAAGAAAAGAGTTTATATTCCTATCATGACTGCTTTTCTAGAATGGTTTCCTGAAAAAGCTTTCCCATTTCTAGTAAAGATCAGCAAACTATTCTGGTTACATTTTGATGACATTGACCAATTCTTCTTAATTGATCGTAATCTAATTGATATGGATGTCCTATTAGATATTGTTTCTAGTAATGAAATTGTTTTGAACAGGAGTTTATTTCCAGATTGTAAACCTTTTACCCTCCACGAAACCAAAATGGGTTATGGTCTCAAAAAAATAGGAATTACCAAGATGGAGACTAAAAAATTGATGACAAATTTCAAAAATGAATACTTGAAAGACAAAAGATATGATAGAGAAATTAAGAATATGGATAAGTTTTGTGAGAATAAAGGTTACAATATGTTTATTGATGGAGCTAATATTATGTTCTATTATAAGCGAAGAGTTAATTTTAGAAGTTACGAAAGATTGAAGCAAGTTTATGATACTGTTACCAAAATGGGTCACAATCCTTTGGTAATTTTACATAAGAGACATAGGAAATTCTTTTCTAAACAAGAAGATGTGACAAAGATTTTGAAGAGTATGAGGGTTTATTACACGCCTTATAATATGAATGATGATTATTTCTTTATTTGGCAAGCTTTGAGAACACCAAATAGTTTGGTTGTGAGTAATGACAGGTTGACTGATCACATTTTTAAGATTTCTGAAGAAGATATTTATTCCAATACTTTACTCAGATGGATTAAGAATTCAATTATAACATTTAAAACTTTCGAAAAGCCAGACAATATCCAACTTACACTAAAATTTCCCGATAAAATTTCATACCGAGCCCAAAAAAGTAATGGACAATGGTACATTCCTGTCGGTAACAAAGAATGGCTCAAGTTGCCATCCTGATAATAGGCGTGTCCTTGTAGTTATCAGTTGGCTTTGCCATCCTGATAATAGGCGTGTCCTTGTAGTTATCAGTTGGCTTTGCTTGCCTTAGACTAACTCCAGTAACACTAAAAAATCCACATACCAAAATCATAAGTTTCAACATCATGTTCAATATTGGACTCCTTTTATTTATAATTTATAAAAATCAATTTTTTTACTTGTTGACAATGCCTCGAACTGGTTCAAGTTGGGATTTCAAATCTTTAATCTCATCTTCAAGAGATTTTATGTAATTCGAAATCTTATTGGATACCAATGTTTGTAAGGGAGAAGTATCATCGTTTACATGATGCTTACTGATAATTTTATCAATTTTTGGGTCGGTTTTCATATATTTCAAAACTGATATGCCACCATTTTTTTTGATATATATCCCATGAATAATTTTTACATAAATGTTCAATAACGTCATAAGATTTTTTATCTGCAGCATATATCATTGCATTGTATTTAGCTGTTGATATTGTTTTAACATTCCAATTATGTTCTTTTTCAAGATAAAGAATAATATCAATAAAATTGTTGCAAGCAGCAAGTAAATAAATATCTCTTCCATAATAATCTTTCCAATCCAAAAAATTGGAATTCAATGTGATAGCATCTTTCAAATCTTGCAAAGATGTAATTCTTGTTTCACGAAATACAAATGGTTTTTGTTTTTGTATATTTAACCAACTTGTAAATTTTTTTATAAAAAATAAAAATCAATTTTTTTCAACCACAAAGTGGTGATTGTTTCAACCACAAAGTGGTGATTGTTTCAACCACAAAGTGGTGATTGTTTCAACCACAAAGTGGTGATTGTTTCAACCACAAAGTGGTGATTGTTTCAGTCAACGAGTAGTTAAACCATTAATTTGTTTGATCAACTCACTTTGTTTTTCCAATTTCCTCTTCAATTTCCTATTTTCATTTTCAAGAGACAATATGTATTCGTCTATTTTTTTCTCAATTTTGTACTCAATTGGATATTTTTTTTCTAGATAGGAAACAATATGATGTTTACAATGCGATTTAGCATAAGTTAATGCTGTTATACCATGATTATTTTTTAATGTAAAATCATATTTATGATTTTCATGAAGATGTTCAATAATATTTAAGTGACCTTTATTAGCAGCAAACATAGATATATTTGATCCTCTAACATTAATCTCATAAATATCCCAGTTGTATTCATCTTCTAAAAATTTTACAATTTCGAGGTGACCACAATCACCAGCAGCGTGATAAAGACTGCCTCTGTAATCTCTGTATTTCAAAATGTCGTCTCCATATTTTACACCTTTGCTGATTTAAAACGCCGATTTGAATTATCAGTGAATTAAATAACTTAGGTTCAAGGTATTATCCTTTAGTAAAAACAACTGATTGACTAATTCTTATCCTTTATTAAAATAAAAGGGAGAAGTCTATAAATGAGTTAATGGTTATACGCAAAATGATTTTTTCGTTGGGCAACTTACATTTTACAACCTATATATAAAATAAATAACCTCATTTTTCATTATTATTTATAATACATTTTTACATTTATTCTTTAAGTTGTTTATATTATAAAATAAGGCGTTTTAAATCATCAAAGGTGTAAAATATTTTTCAAATCACCCAAAGATTCAATTTCAAAAGAATTAAATATAATTTTTTGCATGATTAATATACAATTGCAATATCATTATAAAATAAAAATCAATTTTTTACTAGCTCTTTAATTTGGCTGATCACATTATTTTTCTTGTCCAATTTCTTTTCAAGTTCTTCAATCTTCTTTTTGAGAAACCCAACGTAATCAGAAGCAATTTTAATCAAATTGTCTTTAGATCCAATATATCCATATTTTTTAATAATGTCTTTTGTTTTTGTATTCCCAAACCTGACATTCAGTGTGAAGTTATCATCTACTTTCCATACATATTTTTTACACAAATGCTCGACCATATCATGATAATTATTGACGATTGCGGTTAAAAATATAATTATACGGCCTGACACGTCCCAATTATGCTCTTTTTCAAGATAAATCAGAATATCAAGTAGATTCTTTTCAGATGCTAACTGATAAAGATCTTTTCCAGAACAATTTTTGTATTCTAAAAATTTTGGATCTTTTCCAATTTCATCTTTTAAATCCTGTAAAGATGAAATTTTTGTTGTTCCATTACATACAAAATAGTTTGACATATTTATAATCATCATAAAAAATTTATTATAAAATTAAAATCAATTTTGACCAAGAATTGGACACTATTTGACCATAAAATGGTCACTAATCGTAATCTAAATCAATAAATTTTATTTCAACGAGATCAGATAATCTACCTTCTTTTTGCATTTTTTTCATAAAAATCATAAGATCTTTTATACCTTCAATCGTAAACTCCTTAGGTTGAATTACAAACTGTGAATTTGTAGTCAATATTTTGTAGCCACAAACTGAATTGATTTCATCAAGAGGATTATTGGTAAATATGATAATATCATTATTTGTATAAGAATCTTCGATTACATCATCGTATAAAGAATTTCGCGAAATAAATAATGAACAATAACTATATTCATCTATATCTTTTGGCATTTTTATTGGTGTTTTTGTTATATCTATAATTTCATCAATAACAACATCAAGTAAATCCGTATATGTATCTTCAACCTTTTTTAATTTTATATGATCCTTAAAAATGAGCCTAAATGTATTATCTAAATTTATATACCCAACTATTCCACACATTAAAGTTCCACTCGGCTCAATTATATTGTCCAACACATTAACAAGTTCTTCTGAAATTTCCATATTCAGTCCACACTATCCACATAAGCTTATTATAAATAAATCAATTTTGACCATGAATTGGTCACTAATTAATATTGACACTTTCCAAAAAATCTTGGATATGGAATACAATCTTTAACGTTTTTCATACCCGTAATAAGCATAATCAAACGTTCAAAGCCAAGACCCCATCCTCCATGTTCTGCTCCACCATAGCGTCGCAAATCCAAATACCAATCAAGATCTTGATCAATATCCTTCTCTTTCATAATAGATTCTAGTCTATCAGGATCGTTCTCACGCATAGAACCTCCAATAAGTTCTCCAACATCAGGAACGAGAATATCCATGGCTTGCACAGTTATTCCTTTGTCTGTATCTTCATTTACTTTCATATAGAAGGATTTGATCTTTTGAGGATAGTTGTAGACGATAACAGGTCCAAACTTTCTAACCAAGTATTTCTCCTGTTCACTGTTCATATCAATTCCCCACTCTTTGACCTCATCGTATCCACAACCGTCTTTGTAATCAGCAATCAAAACATCAATAGCTTCCGTGTAACTCAAGCGTTTGAAAGGCTCTTTACAAAGCTTCTCCAACATATCTCGACGACCTTTGGATACCATTCTGTTAATAAACTCAACATCATCAACATTGTTATCTAATACAGCCTGAATACAATATTTAATTTGTGCTTCAGCTGTGTTCATGAGGTCTCCAAAATCAATAAAACACATTTCTGGTTCAATCATCCAAAACTCAGCCAAATGGCGAGAAGTGTTTGACCTTTCTGCTCGAAAAGTTGGACCAAAAGTGTAAACGTTTGTTAATCCAATAGCGTAAGTTTCAACATGAAGTTGGCCAGATACTGTCATATTAACATCTTCATCAAAAAATTCTTTTGAATCTTTAACTCCTGTTGGAACGGCACCAAATGTTTCTCCAGCTCCTTCACAATCATTTGATGTAAGGATAGGTGTATGAACATACATGAATCCTCTTTCTTGAAAGAAATCGTGAGTTGCTTTGGAACAAGTATTACGAATACGTGCCACCATACCCCCTGTGTTAGTCCTCACACGCAAATGTGGAAACTGTCGGAGATACTCTGGTGGATGTTTCATTTTTGACATTGGATAAGTTTCCACATCAACATCACCTAGAACCTCAAATTTGTCCAACGTTGTAGACATCTCAACCTTCTGTCCCTTTGCAGGACTCTCAATAAGGTTGCCAGTTACACGCAGAGAAACACCTCGAGTCAATCTCGCCAAAAGCTCAGCATACTCAGTTTTCAATTCTTCTGTCAATTCAACAACAATTTGTAAACTCTTAAAACAACTCCCATCATTCAATGCCACAAAAAGCAATTTCTTTTGATCACGTTCGGTTGTAATCCAACCACAAACTGTGATTTCTGTTCCAATTAATGTTTCATCATTCAAAATCTTTTTAATTTGCATATTTTATTTATTATAATCAACTCTTTAGATTAATTAAAAATCACTTTTTTTATTTGTAATGAACTCGAAATATAAAAAAATGACAAAGAAATAACCCAGCTTTTTTAAATATAATACATTGATCAGAGTAGTTCTCCCAATTAAATGGTGGGAGTGAACTAGTTAGCGTGTGCAGGTGATCTGTTGGGGCCACGCTAACACAGGCTCTTCTGTCTCTTTTGAAGTTGTTCTGTCCGTTGAACGGAGGATTGAATCAGTTGGCTTGTGTAGGTGATCTGTCGGGACCTTGTCAACGCGAAGGAATAGCTCGTCTTCATTATAAAAAAAAATGAATAAAAAAATTACATAAATAAATATTATTAATAAATTAATTATGTCAAATACAGGAATATATGTTCTTAAATACGATCAACAAGGTTGTTCATGTAATTATTTTGACATTTCTAAATGGTTATTCTACTCGAAGAATCGTCCAGTTACTGCTGTAGAATGTGGTCAAGCATGTTACAATAATACTCGGTGTACAGGATTTGAAATAAGTCAATCTGGTTATGACGATAGTCCATATTGTGCTTTTTGGTTTGATGGAGCATGTTATGTTCCGGATAATTATGTTGAATGTTGTCACAATGTTACAACATATTCACTTATTTCACGTCAACCGTCATATGATTTTTATGATTTTTTTAATAGTATCTGGTTTTATATGTTGATAATTTGTTTTACTATGATTATGTGTGGTGCTATTCGTCTTGGATGTAGTTGTAAACGTCGAATTCAAGAACGACAAACACAGCAAGTACAACAAGTACAGCAAGTACAACAAGTACAGCAAGTACAACAAGTACAGCAAGTACAACAAGTACAGCAAGTACAACAAGTACAGCAAGCACGGCAAGTGCGACCAGTTACAACTATAGAAAAGATAGAATCTGATGTACCAGTTGTTATTGCTCGTGTTGTATAAAAAAATGTTATAATTATTATTTACAAAGTTTTCATTCTTTTTACAATAGCGTCAACCTTTTCTTTGTATTTATTACGTTCTTCTATCAAATGCAAAATAATTTTGTTAGTACCATTTTTTGTTTTGAAATACATACAAGTTTCAGAGTAACAAGTATAATTTCTCCAAATTTTTTCATACTTCAAAATGTCGAATTTTGAAGATAATGGCTCTTCTAAACAAACACGCGATGGAAAATATAAACTAAATCCTTCAATCGGATTTTTATCTACTTTCTGTAGTATATCAGAAAACTCTTCCAAATTTTTGTAGTTTTCTTTAACTGTAATATGTTTATCTAAAATCTTTCTAAGATCTGAAGCTCCGATTCTACAAACGATTTTATTGTCAATGTAGTGTAATCTCATTTTATTTAGATTTAGAATGAATTGATTTAGAAGTTTGTTGATGTCATTTGTTACATACATTCGAATCACAGTTTTTCCATCAAATATCCATTCGTGAATGTCTTTGGTAATAGCACCTACATTTTTATTATTGATATCTTCTGTGTCAAGACACTTATACCAAGCATTGGGAAAACTTTGAGTCATAATATGGTGTAAATTTTCATTTGTTGTAACAATTTGAATAATATGTCTCTTTTTTTCACCAAGATCTTGAACGACAAAATCAAAACTGAATTTTCCAATAATACATGTTGATTCATCAAAATATTGCTTGAATAATGTATCAAACATGTCAGAATCGTATATTAATTTGAATGTTTCCTCAAGTTTTCTTGTAAAACGATGAGTATTTTTCAGATTCTTGATCAATCTATGGATTTCAGGACAAGTTATCATTCCTTGTGTGTTAGTGTGGTCCAAAATAAAATTTTCGTATTTCGTTGACATAATCATAATTAATTATGATGATTTATAAAAAAAATAAAATCATTTTTTTTTAGCATACGCCTTCAAAATCTATATATAGCATAATAAATATACTTAATTCTTTTTCGTTAAATGATAAAATTATATTATAAATTTTATTTCTTCTCAATCTGTAACTAATTATTCTCTTTGTGAGAATAAAATCATCAACTAAATCCCAACTCCCATCAATTACTTCACAATCTTGACCATGATCTCTTGGCAAAACTTGAACATTAATTCTATGTCTAAAATGTGTTCTTATAACAGGTGCATATGTATAAACATAAAAAAAATTGGATATAACTTTGTTATATGGATATAATACTGATCTAGCGACAACTTTGAATTGATGTCTTATTATTTCTGTTGGGACATTAACAAAAGTTATTGTGAGTTCATATTCAAGGTGATTAACTTTTGAGGAATGAGCGATTTTGAAGAAGTTTCCGTTCATTTTTTCCAAAGTGAAATTATATGGGGTTTCATGGGTTAATTTAACATATACTTTAAAGATATTTTTTTGTCCATTTATGGGGAATATAAATGTTTCTTTTTGTGTAAAATCTATTTGATAGTATGCTGTGTTACATTTATTGTACAAATTGTATTTTTTATTTTTTTTGATAGGTTTTATCTTTTTATCATTATGGCTTCTTACGTGTTTTACGAGTGCTTCTCTTGTTTTTGAATCTTCATTGTAATATGAATTTTTGTATTTAGTCGAGTTGTCTTTATTATAAATGTATAACATAGAACCAATATTTTTGTGTCTTCCATCAGAATTTTCAAGAACCCAAAACATTTCTGCCATATCACTACATCTGTTTAACCAATTTCCATCTTGATCTTTTAATTGATGTAAAGGTATTTTTTGAATAATACCTGCTTTATATGTTCTCAAATGTTGAGATATCCAATTATACTTCCTGTAACTGTTATTTTTAATAACATCTTCTGGAAATTTATATTTTCCACTTATAAAACTTATTCTCCCATTCTCAAAATAACCGAATTGACCATAACTGATCAAGAGGTTATTTTTTTGATACTCCTCATTTAATATCTGAAATACATAACTATGTGCTAACCAATCATCTCCATCGAGCAATACACAAATCTCTTCTTCTGAACAAGACATATAAGCAATATATCTATTGTATGTTTGGTATTTTTGTTCTTTATTTTTAATCAATATGAAACAATTTGTTTTATTATTTTTATTTATAATATCTTCAGCAAGTTTTGATGTTCCATCACTAGAATTATCATCAATATATATAACTCTCCAATTGTAATATTTTTGTTGAATTACTGATAATAAATTATTTTCAACCCATTTTTCATTGTTATGTGAAGGTATAATAACAACAAATGGTAGCTCTTTTCCATCATAAATTTTAATCACATCTTCATTTGTTATTTCGCCGAACTTTATTTCACGGTTTTGTCTTGGATTAATATGATTTTCTCTTAATTTAATAATTTGATTGTAAATATCAAGATAAAGATAATTTTTCAAATTCCATTTTCTTTGTATGGATATTTCATCAAGATTTCTTACACTCATATTATCACTATCTCTTGTTTCTGGTACAACTAAATTCGGAAAAAATGTAACTCCAGTTAATTCACCGTCCCTGATAAGTTTATTTATTTCAACATCAATAGTCATACTTTTGTCATGTAAATCTCCTTTTATTTTATTATGTATTACTTTGATAGCCTTATTATTCAATGAAATTGCATAAGTACCATATGTACAATACCATTTGTTACTGGAAAATTTATAATAATTATTATTCTTGATTGATTCTTCTTGCTTTTCATCCCATCTGAGCTGATTTCCACCTAACATTACTACATCATGATTGTACAAACTTGGGTCATTCAGTTCATGAAATTTTTCGTGAAAATATATATCATCTTCCAATATTAAAATTCTGTCATAATTAAAGCATTTTTCTAATAATATCTTCCATGTTTGTAATAAACCTATTGCACCAGGTGATGAAATTATACCATAATAGTATTTCTGATATCTGTACATATCATATAATTTTATCAAATCTTCAGAGTAACCATTAATAGCTCCAATTACATCATAATTTTTTATTCCACTTCTTTTAAGCTTGTAGTTCATAAAAATTAATCTATCAGATCTTTCCTTCAAATTTATTAAAAAAATTTTATCAAACATACTATATTTTATTTATTAGATTTAATAAATAAAATATTTTTTTTAAAATAAATAATAACTAATTAACTTAATCTACCTCATCAATTGGAATGTTTTCATCAACATGCTCCTGATTGAACCCTTGTCCATCAAACGAAGGCCCATCACTTGTACCTTCGGCACCGGCACTTGTACCTTCGGCACCGGCACTTGTACCTTCGGTAGAAGGCATACCACCACCCTGTTGATAAGCACGGGTAATAATTGGATTATACAACTCCTCCAAACTCTTCTTCTGATCTTCAACCATATCCTTATCAGCCTCATAATTATCCTCCAACCATTTAAGAACCTCTTCAACCTTATCTCCAACACTCTTGAGTTCCTCTTCACTTGCAACACTCTTCAATTTCTCTTCATCTAATGATCCCTGAACAGAGTAAGCATAAGATTCTAATCCATTTCTAGCATCAACACGTTCCTTCACACGATCATCTTCCTCTTTATACTTCTCAGCTTCATTAACCATCCTATCAATATCCTGTTGACTCAAACGACCCTTCTCATTAGTAATTGTAACACTACTCTCCTTATTAGTACCCAAATCTTTAGCAGATACATTCAAAATACCATTAGAATCAACATCAAAAGTAACCTCAATTTGTGGAACGCCACGTGGAGCTGGTGGAATTCCCTCCAAATAAAACTTTCCCAAATGATTATTATCCCTAGTCATTGGACGTTCTCCCTCGAAAACTTGAATCAATACACTTGTCTGATTATTGGCATATGTACTGAAAACCTGTTTCTTATTCGTGGGAATTGTTGTATTCCTCTCAATCAACTTGGTCATAACTCCTCCAGCAGTTTCCAAACCAACACTCAATGGAATGACATCGAGCATAATCATCTCATCAATCTTCTCATCCTTCACACCAGACAAAATAGCAGCTTGGATTGCAGCACCATAAGCAACACACTCATCAGGATTTACAGACTTACACAAATCTTTTCCATTAAAATAATCTCTCAATAAACTTTGGATCTTTGGAACCCTTGTAGAACCACCAACCAAAATAATCTCATGAACATCACTCTTTGAAACACCAGAATCCCTCAAAGCTTGTTCAACTGGTCTCATTGTCTTCTTAAACAAAGCATTACACAAAGACTCAAACTTAGCCCTTGAAATAGTAGTATTGTAATCAACACCTCTAAACAAACCATCAATCTCAATAGTCGCTGTTGTACAAGAAGAAAGAGTCCTCTTAGCCTTCTCACAAGCAGTCCTCAATCTCCTCAAAGACCTACTTGATTCACTTAAATCCATTCCTCTATTCTTTCTTTTGAATTCCTTCATACAATGCTCAACCAACTGAGTATCAAAATCCTCACCACCCAAATGTGTATCACCACCTGTGGCTTTTACTTCAAACACTCCCCCATCTAATGAAAGAAGTGTGACATCGAAAGTTCCCTTTTCGATAATATATTGTTATCGCCAGGCTCTTTATCCTGGCTTCCTACGCTTTCACACAGGGTCAGACTATATCTTATCTAAACAAAAGAATCACATATAATGTTTCACTAATTTGTGAAAATTACAAGGATTCATAATCAAAACCTTTCCAATTTTATCTTCAATAGTTTTTGTATCAAGTAAACAAAAAGTTTCATTCCAACTCGGAATACGATAATACTCACCTTTTTTTTGTATTACCAATCCTTTCTTATTACAAAACTTAATAACTCTCTTCTGAAAATTATTAAAATATGGTACTTTCTCACCTATACAATTTTTCAATTGCTGTATTTTTATAGATTTAGTTGACCCAGAATGAGAACAACCACTACAAAGAATTTTCAACTTGTTCTTTACACAAGTCAAATCTTTCACAGTAAATCTACATCCACAACAATCACATTTAAATACCAAATTGACAGGTCTTTCAAACACATCTCTCTTCAAATCTTTGAAAAAAGGTTGAAAGGAATTACCATTAGTTATCTTAATCGCAGGATAATACTCAAATTCACTCATTGCACGATTAGAAAACTTTTTATTTTGTATCGACAGAATCTTATTCCAGTGGAGTTTCATCTCCTCCTTTGTTGGATACTTTTTAAAATATTCTTGTTGATATTGTTTATCCATTTTTTCATTACAATTATAAACACCAGAACACATATTGCATTTCTCAACTCCCTTATTAACCTTATTAATAAATGTATTCAATATCACATCATTAATACGATTACAAGTCTGACATCTATATGTAACATAATATGGATTATTCTTTCGAACTCTAACACCATCAATAAACATTTTATTTTCTTTGAACTCAATACTACAATATTTAATCGGAATATCACTGAGCTTATGATTAATTGTAATGATATTACTACTATTCATAAGTTACAGTATTGTTTTAATTTTAAGTTTAGACCTCCGCACTCGTGGACTTGCCAAAGCAAATCTAGTCGTTGAACCTTCCCCATTAAAAAAATAAGGGGCTTGGCTGCTGATTGTCCATATATCTTCGCATTTTTCAAACCTTCACGTTTTTACTTTCGTAATCCGTTGTGGTATGTGAAGCTTTAGGAGTTCCCAGCAATTCACGGAGTTTTTTAATGTGGAAGCAGAACTATTTACCACCACAATCGAATACCAAAATATTCTTTTCACCTTCATCATTTTGTTTATCCAAACCATAACACATCGCAGCTGCAGTTGGCTCATTAATAATTCTCAAAACATTTAACCCAGCAATTTTGCCAGCATCCTTAGTAGCTTGCCTCTGAGAATCATTGAAATAAGCTGGAACAGTAATAACTGCATCAGTAACCTCCTCACCCAAATATTCACTAGCAATACCCTTCATTTTTGTCAGGATAGTCGCAGAAATCTCCTCTGGTGAAAAAGTCTTGTCTTCACCCTTCCAATTAACTCTTACAGCTGGTTTATTACCACCCTTGTCAACAACTCGGAAAGGAAAGTGAGCCATATCACTCTTGACAGTTGGATCATTAAAATCTTTACCAATTAATCGCTTAGCATCAAAGATTGTATTCTCAGGGTTTGCGGTACACTGACTTTTTGCCGCGTCACCAATCAATCTTTCGCTCTCAGTGAAAGCCACATATGATGGAGTTGTTCTGTTACCTTGATCATTAGCAATGATCTCAACACCACCATTCTGCCAAACACCCACACACGAATATGTGGTACCTAAATCAATTCCGATAGCCTTAGATTTTGTCATTATGCTTCTTTAATCTAAAATAATCTTTAAGTGTATTATTATAAACGAATTGTATTTTTTTATTCAAAGAATTAGCTGAAAGCAATTCTTTACATTTGTTTAAAGAATTTAGTGAGGATCCATAATAGAAAAATAAATTTTGGTTGTTATTTGTTTTGGTAATAGTACATCATCAACTTTTAGTTCATAGTTTTGGCTGTTGTAATTATTTACACCAATGATATTTCTTTTCACTGAAAAAGGTAAAATAACTTCTTTTTCACTAGAATATTTACTTATTGAATCAACTAAAACAATTGGCATTACACCTCTAACAATTTTTATAATTTCAAGAACTTTACCTTCACCACTCATAAAACTCATTACAACACGAGGATGAATTGTTGTTGATAAAACAGTTGAATTACTGATTTGTGATCTATTTTTATTTCTATTTCTCTTAAATTGATTGTATGCTTCTTGTCCACTTGCTCTGTATAAATATGTGTCAGTTTGAGGAAGTAGTTGTTGAAAAGTATTCATGATTAGGTAGTATCCCAAATACATAAAATACAAAACATCAAAAATACTGTATTTATTTGTATTAAATGATTTAAGAATACTATTTTTTCTGTTTCCATTTTTCAAATCTCCAAATACTGATATTTTTTCTATTCCAGTTCTTCATATTTTCGATCCATAAATTTTGATTTATTTTGTAAATTAAATTTTTTAGCTTTATCATAAATATCATCTATAACACAACAAATTATCTTTGCTAAATTTAAAATGTTCCATATCAAATTTAGTTCTTGTCAGCGGATTAATTTCTTTATACAAATTACTTGTATATAAATAAAATGCAGCTAAAATATCATGATACATATTCCTCTTTTTCTTAAAAATATTTTCAAATTTTGCAGTTCCTCTTATATATTTGTCATACCTACCCTTAATTGAACCACTATCAAAAATACTATTTTTTGTTCCAGATTGTAATAAACTTTCAAAAAAAATACGACTATACATTTTAAAATCATCCAACATATCTCTGTAATCGATATTAGGTTCTAAAGTAACAACTTCACCTTCTAATTTATAATCATAATCAGAATTTCTGTAAAAAGATTTAATACCATCATTTACACCCTTGAAGTTTTAAAATGACCTAAAATAACTTAAAGAAATTATTATATAATAATATGTCCCCAGGTGTGTTCTTGTGTGGGCATTCAGTGACATTTCTTCGATGTCGGATTAACTCACCCGTTAATGTATTTTTATATATTAATGACAACCCATAATTTACACAGGATTGAGTTGTTTTATAAATCGTATATTTTAATGTACCATTTTAAACCTTCAAGGGTGTAAATCTTGAATAACTACATAGTTTGTAACATTTCCACCTTTTACACCTTTGCTGATTTAAAACGCCGACTTTTTAATTTTTATTATAATAAATATATTTAAAGATATATTTAATATATTATATTGAATGATAATTTATAAAAGAGGTCATTCTAATCATATAAACATATGATCATGTGGTAATAAAAATGTGGCTGATAAAGCAAAATATTCATTTTTATTGTTAAACCTACTCTTTTACAAACATGTGCCTTAATTGGATATTAACATGTTAATCAGTTGTTTTTACCAAAGGATAATACCTTAAACCTTTTATATTTTTAATGTCAATATCGGCGTTTTAAATCAGCAAAGGTGTAAAAATCTCCATTTCCATTTCTTCGTTTTTTATCATAAACATATCCAGCATTAACTCCATTTTTCAATACTCTTCTTCCTCTAACAAGCATTTATAATATATACGGTTTTATTTTTTTATTCAATCAAAAAATAAAATCTCAATATTAGTATAAAGAAATGTTCGAAAAAGTCAGAAAGAACCCAGTTCTCCAAATCGTCTTATTAGCTTTAGTAATTGTCATTATTATCGCAGTCTTCACCCCAAGAGGCGGACGCTTTTCAGCTGGTCTCAGCGCCAAAGGACACGTCGGTAGTTTAAGAGGTGGCTTCAACTTAGAAACCTTCCAAGGTGATAACAAAGGTACTCTCGCTCTTTTCCATGCAGATTGGTGCGGACACTGCAAAAGATTCATGCCAGAATTTAACAAATTCAAATCTGGATACAACGGCCCAGTTACTGTCTCAGCCTACAATGAAGGACAAAACAAAGATATGATGCAGCAGCACGGTGTCCAAGGATACCCAACCATCAGATACTATCCAAATGGCCTCGGTGATGTCCAAAACTTCATGGATTACGAAGGACCAAGAACTGCTCAGGGATTAGAGAGTTTCGTCAGTGGAGTTGTCAACAAGATGCCAGACAATGCCCAACCAGTTAATCAATCTAACTAAATAATAACTTAAAAATAATAAAAATATAAAATTTATAATGGATGCTCAACAAGATATTTTTGGTTGGTTAAAAGCTGTAGAAGAGAGGGGTACAAATCAAGAAAAAGAGTTATGGCTTCAATTCAAAGATAAATTTATACATTTTGAAGATGAAGAATTTAATTTCATTGTTTATAAAGATTTTATAAATTATGAAAACAAATACGAAAATAATGATTCAATAACATTGGAATCAGAATTATTCAAAAATAATTTACTTTTATATTATAAAGGTCGTAAATTAGAATATTGTTCAAATGATATTCAAAAACCATCAAATCCACAACCACATTGTGAACAAGAATTCGCTATTTATAGATTTGATAAAATGAACAAACAAACCAAATTTGATATTCTTCATACATATTTTATGGAGAAAGTACCAGAATTTTTTGGTTATAAAGATATTTACGAAGAGTTTAATTCTTTTAGACAAAAAGTACAAAACTGTTCAAAAAAAGTTTTAGATATGTTTATGAAAAATTTGAATCCTGATTTAGTCACAAATAAGAATCATAAGTGGGAAGAGTTCAATGACATTGTTGTATTGGATAATGATGGAAATAGTATTTATTTACTTTGTGAAAATTCCGATTATTATTACTTCTTTCAATGGGAAGCGAGTTAAGTTATAAATTTCAATCACTTTTTCCAATAAATTTCAAATAACATTCGCGTCCTCTGTCCATTAAATCTTTCTTCACTTGTTTTGTCAAATCAAATGACAAAACATTCTTAACCAAATCACCCTTATTCATAAAAACCGTATTCTTCTCATATCCAATATAACACCTATCTTGATAAGCATCTAAAATATTAAACAACAAAGAGTACAAATATTTATCTAAACTACTTGTGTCATAATGTGTTTCTTTATCATGTGGGAGAACATCATTTCTATTAATCAAAAATCCAATCACATCTTCAGCACCCTCAAAATATTCAATGGGATATGGAGACAAAACACCCCCATCAACATACATGGAACCTTCAAATTCAACCGGAGAATACATCAAAGGAAATGACATAGAAATCCTAACAGCATCAACAACTTCCATATTAGGATGATTATCTACAGAAAAATATTCAGATCTACCTAAAGTTAAATTAGTACCAGCAACAATGAGTTTAATTCCTCGAGATTCATACAAATTACTAAAAGTCAAATCAACATTGTAATCTTTATTTGCTAAAACAGCTTTCAATAATTTTTTACTCATTGTTCCACTGTCAACTCCGTAAGTTTCGAAAATATTGTGTAGTTCATACTCTGTAAACTTATCCATACGAATATTTTGGAATAAATCCTCAATTTCCTCTGTTTCATATCCGATTGAAACCAATAGAGCTATAATTGAACCCACTGAAACTCCCATTATCTCTTTGATCTTTCTAATATCATTATGTTTTACGAACTCACTTATAGCTCCAACAATGGCGATTCCGTTGATTCCACCACCAGATATAACCATTTTAGTGTACTCAACCATATTATAATAAAACAAGTTGTTTTTTTATATTTAAAAACTAATTATTTAATTTTATTAGTAAAATAATGGTAAAAATAATAGAAAATATTAAAAATAAAAAAGAAATTAGTATTAAAAATAGTAAGAAATTAAAAGAAATAAAAAATATTGAAAATGTGGAAAAGATTATTATTAATAATTGTCCAAAATTGCAGATAATTGAAAATATTAAAAATGTGAAAACAATTCAAATTATGTGGGGTAAAAAAATTATAATAAAAAATGTTAAAAATATAAATCATTTTCTTATACAAGGAACTGGGAGTGTTCTTTGAGAATATTGAAAAAATTAACTTTTTTATATTTATCAATAACGGATATCCTAAAGAATTCAAAAATTGTAAAGATATTAAATGTAGTTATTTTTTCAGATCGTGTGTTGATAGTTTGTCTCTGAAAGGGTTAGGATGTCTTGAAAATTTAATAATGAGAAAATGTCCAAATTTACAGAACGGAATTATGTTTGATTATCTCAAAAATATAAAAGGTTTGTACTTATTTAGTCCTTGTAGTGGTTTACATAAACTCAATAAATTGAAAAAATTAAAAGTGATTCATTCAAAAGATTATTTGAAAAAAGAATTGGATTATTTAAAAAATGTTAAAAAAAATATATTATAAACATAACGAAGGTGGTACTCAACATCAAAATATCATATCATATTTGAAGCAGCAAAAAATTGATAATAAAATTACTTCATTTCTTGTATTAAAAAAATTGGATAAAATTCCATTTGATTTGTGTAGATATTTAATATCTAATTATCTTTGAATCTTCATAATCTTTTTACGAAAATGTTTCCAACTTGGAACAGAAACCCATCCAAGTTCATTTTCTTTATTCCCAAAAAAGAATGGAGTACATTGTATATTTGTAAAATGTTTCAAAACTTTACGCGAATCATCTATCATATAACCTATTTCAAGTTTGAGACAAAGTTTTTTCTTGTCCTCATACTCATCACAAAAATACAAATTTGATTTCTCCATACCAGTCTCCTCAAAGAAATTACATTTTGCCAACCTTTCATGATTAGCCTTAATCCACCTGTTTTTTGCTTTGGAAATTATATAAACATTATCTTTACCAAATTTCTCGACAACATGTCTGACAGACATTATAGCCTCTTCTGTTATAGTTTCTGTTTCTTTGTCCACTATAACTCCCCTTAAATCCAATGCAAATTTTGTCATTTTCTTTTAAGAAAAAAAGGTGGCAAATCTTTATATTGGTTGGGTTCTAATTAAAATATATTATTATTTAGTATATTATATAGCCATGGAAAATTATAATTTTTATGGAGGTTATGACAATGAAAATCCTGAATCATTTTCATTTTCAGTATTTGAAATACACAAGCAACAAGAAGAAAGGGAGGATAAGAGGATAATGATTTATAATAAAATATTAAAACGTGTTTTTAAAAGAATCAAAGTAGCGGTTGAAAAAAGTGAAGCATATTGCTTTTTCCAATTACCTGAATTCATTCCAGGATTTCCTATATATAATATGACGGAATGTCTTTTTTACATTCAGAATTTTTTAACATCAAAAGGTTTTGAACACAAATATTGTAATGATCTCCTCATATTTATAACATGGAAACCAAAAGGAAGATCACTAAAACTAGAAAATTTACACAATAATAAACCTAAACTCATCGTTGGTCAAACAACTGAAGAACCAGATTATTTCCAAAAACAAAAGAAAACATTCAGACCAATAAGTGATTACCAACCCAAAGGAGACTTTTTATATAACAGTAATCCAAACAAGAATAAAAAGAATCAAATGCCAAAGAAAAGAGAGATTACACTTAATTTTTAACTTTGAACCATCCCATTGATTTCATCAATTACTGGGTAACTAGCATCCATTGATTTCATCAATTACGGGGTAACTAGCCTCCATTGATTTCATCAATTACGGCCCATTTTCATAATAGAATCTAAAACATAGATAATTAGGATTCCTAATCCAACTAAAACTAATAAATCGAAATAATTACTCGTTCTATTAGAAAATCCTTCCATAACTTGTTTATCTCGTTTGACACACATTTCTTCTAATTTTTTAATTCTTTCATCAATTTTACTAAGTATTTCTCGAATATTTTTACTTTCTTCAGCAACTACATTTTGACTGACCATATTTTGTGTCGATACAGGTGCTAATTGTTGAGATTGATTTTGAGGGGCTACTAGTTGTTGTTGTTGTTGATTGGCTAACATCAAATTTTCGTTATTGTTTGTAATAGGAGCGAGTTCAGTTTGAAATTTATTACCTCCTGTGTAATCTATTCCAGTCTGTTCATTGTAATTATTAGCATTACCAACTCCTTCATTTCCTCCATTGGTTGCGCTATGACCGTTACCTCCATTGGTAGAACCAATTGCGTTAGCTGCGCTATGACCGTTACCTCCATTGGTAGAACCAATTGCGGTAAAATTGTCACCCCATAATTCATCTAATGATCCAAAACCTAATGATGACATATCTATAATAAATTTAGATAATAATCTTAACAAAAATCTCGTATTATTTTATAAAAATGAAACTTTTTATTATTTTCATTTCAATAGTTTGTCTGTATCTCTTACTATTGATACAAAAAAAAGATATAATAGAAAATTGGAATTCTAATTTCCTATCTGTTAATACAAATACTGAATTCTTTAGTTATTTCTTTGATGAAGATTAACTAAAAAATCTTCCAAACAATCTATAGAAAAACCCTTTTTCCTCATTACTATTATTATTTTCACTTTTAACAATATCGAAAATTTCAACAATTTGTTTATCTTTGTTCCAATGATAAAGTTTTCCATAATGAGATGTCAAATAATTACAATAAATAATCATTCCCATATCTTTATTTTTACTTTGAGGAGAAAAATCATGATCAATTTTTTCAGTTTCCTCATTCCAACAATGAGGAGAACCTGCACATGTACTTGTTAGATAATGACAAAAAGCATGTTGTTCAGAATGTTTATTCGGATATTCGGGTATCTCGGATGATGACATTTAATAATCTTTTATATGATATATTTTTTAAGTATCCAAAAAAAATATATCAATAAATATATAATGCACTTAAACCATCATTTGATTAATACCCTTGTCATTTTAGCTCTCCTCGCTTATTTAGTTTACTTGTTGTTTTTCGTCAACAGAAGCAGTGAGGTCAAAAACTTAGTAACTGACGTTGTTAACAACAGATTCGGAAGATTGGTTATCATCTTAGCAATTGTTTTCTTAACAGTTGATAACAAATTGAAGATTGGTGGACCAAAGGTAGGTATCTTGCTTCTTGTTGTCTATTTGTTGACTTTATCTCAGATGAACGGGGGATTAAATGAAGCTTTCTCTGATGCCTGTAAAATCATACCAAACCCAGATAATGCATATAACCCAAATCCATATAGACCGACTGATTCAGCTTTAGCTTCTGGTGTTCCAGATCCAATTCCACAGGAAAAAGATGGAGCTCCATCTGGACCATGTGCTATGTCTGGTGTCTCCAACCAAATGGGAATGAGATAAGAATATAAGTCAAACTTTCTATATTTTTTTATGTAAATAATATTATATATGTTGTACAATATTATTATAATTTTATTGATAATTGGTG
>JGI10211J14876_10000047_pt1 | contig 38836 bp, 40 predicted proteins | sample Etolagsediment_FD_14876 | JGI IMG/M metagenome (IMG submission 14876)
TTTTTTTTTTTTGACAACAGTTTTCTTCTTGGAAGCAGAACGGCTTCTACTGCGGGAGGCAGCCTTTTTTTTTACAACAGTTTTCTTCTTAGAAGCAGAACGAGATCTGGAGCGAGAAGCAGCCTTTTTTTTCTTGACAACAGCTTTTTTTTTAGTTGCTTTCTTTTTTTTTACAACAGTTTTCTTCTTGGAAGCAGAACGGCTTCTACTGCGGGAGGCAGCCTTTTTTTTAGTTGCCTTTTTTTTCTTCTTAGCTCCACCATTGACAACAGATTCCCACATACCTTTACACGGGCCATTACCACCATCAACAAGTGTTGTTGATTGATATAAATCACCATTAGGAAAAGTTCTAGTCATATGTTGAGCATTGGTTGCAGTACTTAAACTAGTACCGTAATTCACTGGCTTTCCGGCATCGTGCCATGTTGGATTTTTATTTTGGCAGATAGGAATTCTCTGGGATCCACCTTTCTGGCGACGAGTGGGAGTCCGTGCTCTCTGGGATCTGCGTCTGGCGGGGGGGCTTCTGCTGCGAGTACGTCCGCCATGCCAACCCATCTTTGGGGCACCGTCATAACAGGGGGATAGTGTTGTTTTGTGCATTTTCGCATATGAACTCATTATATTATATGACAAGATTTTTTTCATTTCAGTGAATTATAAAATAATATTTTATTTTTGGTAGTATGAACAGTTGGTCTAATGCCATGAATATGTTTTAACGCAGCTGCTCTGGATACTCCATATTTTTTCATTAAATAATATGCAATTAAACATACAGATCTTCTATGACCAGCTTTACAATGAACCAAAATGTTTTTCTTGTTTTCTATATGTTTATCCATAAATTTAATAGCATTTGGTAAATGTTTTTCGAACTTGGAGACATCATATTTTTTATTTTGAACGGGTATTCTATATTATTTAATATTTTTATGAGTATTTGGGAAGTCCGGTGTGACATTGATTATTCCTTTTATTTTATGATCATTTATAAAACGTTTGCATTGAGCTGCTATATAATTTCCTAAATAAACGTATGGAATAATTTTATTAACATTTGGTTCATTGTAATGTATCGGCATTTATTTCCTAATAATAATATAGATTTAATATATATGATATGTTTTAAGGACATTATCAAGAAATCCATAACAGATAAAAGTCGATTAGTAGTTGTGACAATACTCGCTGCACTTCTTGCAGTTATTCAGATTTCCAGAAGTTTTACAATTGGTAAAATTATTAAAACACTCAATATGAAATATGTTTATATTTTCATTGGAATTACTCTTATATCCTATGTTATTGCCATAATTAATTATATGCAAATTTATAAAGAAACCCTTAAATATGGAAAAAATTTCTTTGATAATTTCATTGAAATATTTTTTTTGGCAGATTTTAAAAAGATAATTGGGCGAAACGAAGCTCTTTTATCAGAATTTAATGATAGTCTAGATAATCTTCATTACTTTGCTGATAATTTTTACAGTACTTATATAAATAAAATTATTATGATCATAGCAACAACGGCGATATTCTTATATTATTCACCTCGAGTAGGGTTTGCTATTATTGCAGCATTTGTATTTATTTTACTTATTCATAGATATATATCAAATTATATTAATAAAAAATGGGATGTATATTCCGAATCATTAAAAGAGTTTAATCAGCAATTTCAGAATATAATGCTTAATGTATGGAATATTAAATATAATTCATTGGAAAAACTAGTAAATACTAATTTAAGAAATAAATTTAATGATAGAATGAAAAAGAGTAATGCATATTTGAATTCAAAAATATTATTATTGGAAGGTCCTGGATTTGTATTTTTCCTTGTGATAATATACAATTTGATTACAATTGTTAAAAGTCCTAAGTTAGATGTTGCAATGCGTGTATTTTTAATTCTTCAGTTATTTAAAGTTTGGAAAGACTTTTATATTTGTTGCATTACATCACTTCAGTTATACACTAATTCTAAACATGTGGAAAAGATTTGTCCTGTATGGCAACTTGAACCCAAGACAGATACCAGTTCTATTTGTGTTTCGGATATAGATGTAATTGAATTTAAGAATGTGACTTTTAGTTATTTTGGAGAAGGTGTAATTAATAAACTTAATTTTAAAATTAAAAAAGGAGAAACTATTTCTTTTTCAGGTAGATCAGGAAGCGGTAAAAGTACAGTTATTAATCTGATTTGTAGATTATATGATGTTTCCGATGATAATAGTGAATTACTTATTAATGGAACAAATATTAAAAATATCACCATTGAATCACTAAGGAAACAAATTGGTGTGGTTCCACAAACTGTAATCATGTTCAATAATACCATTAGATACAATATTGTACTTGATCAAAAGTTTGATGAACAGCATTTTAATAGACTAGTCTATATGCTTAAACTACCTGATCCATCTACAAATGCCAATACACTTTCGCATGGTCAAAAGCAACGTGTTTTAATAGCTCGTACGTTATATAATCGTAGTAAATCAGTATATATATTTGATGAGTATTTATCGGCGGTTGATGATGCAACTGCAGAGACAATAAATAAATATGTATTGGATTTCATAAAGAATAATAATAAAATAGGTATATTTATATCACATAATGAAGAGCGTAAAAGAAATACTGATAAGGTTATAGAAATAATATAAGATCTAGCATGAATTTCCGGCTATCCAGCTTTTCATCCAGTGATGCTGGGCATAAGCGAATTTCATAAGTAGTTTTTCTTTTTTGGAATTAAAATTATTTATTTTACTATCATTTTTTGCGCATATTGGATAAAAATATGCGGAATTATATATTTTGATCTTATTAGTTTTATTGAGAACACTTGTGATCATTTCAGGACCGGTTAGATATACTGGACTACGTGTAATATCTTTAATACTTCTATTATATGCGGTTCTAAGGAATTCAATAAAAATGGGATTGTGTTTTTCAGATGCAAAGATAGCATTACATATTTTTGGTTTTCCATTAATGAAATGTTCGGCTGGTTCATATGCAAAGAAACAAGTATTATCTTCGAGTAATTGATCCATATTTTTGAGACATTCAAAATCTAGATCTACATATAATCCACCATAGTGATATATAATAATATATCTAGCAATGTCGGCTCGGTAAATGCCATGAGTATAACTGTCATATACTTGCAGGAACTTAGGATAGTATTTTTTAATGAGTTCTCTATTATCACTGTCTGTCCAGAGTTTATATTCGTAATCGGGGTTGAATTTTTTCCACGATTCTGTCCATTTCCGACATTTTAAGGGAATATTGTTTGTTTTCCAAGTTTGATGAATAATTTTAGGAATAGTCATATTATAAATAATAATTATAATTTAATTTATCTAGAACATACACATTTGTCCATAATTATCATATATGATAAATGGTACATTTATCTGTACAAGAAGAAATATAAATGAATCGGATAATTTTGATGGTCTAGATATTCAAGAATCCGAGCTTATTGACTTTCCTTTTACAATATTACCACGCTTGATGAAAAATAAAACTTATGATATTTTATTTGATAATTTATATAATAGTAAAGGGACTCATCAATTAACTGGTATATTATCTGTTAATGACGGTAGTTTATGTGATTATAATGATGAAATAATTAAAATTATATATCAATTGAACAATATTGATTATGGGGGTCATTTTATAATATATAATGATATGTCGGCTATTTTAATGATTTATGGAAAAGAAATTAAATATATAAATTTTATGATTGGATATATTTGTTATAATAAAGTTAAAAAAGTAAATCAAGGATGCAGTATTGGTAAATGCGTCATTACTTAGACACAAATTTGCCTTTCTCTAATTTTCCGACATGTCTATGAGTTTGTAAGTCATATATGAAATTATTAATAATACATCTGTAATAACCCTTACCGTCATACTCTTCTTTCACTGCAATAATTGCATTACAATCTTTGTCTTCTTTATCATTATGATAAATTAATGATGATTTTTTCTTATATTTATCACTAACAATCTTCATTTCACCAAGTTTGTTATGATTTGTATCATATACATCAAAAACATTTTTGTCCAAAAAATAATCAATACCATTTTTAGCAGTGATTTTTTCGATATCCTGATTTTTCATCATGCTTTTTCTGATAGTATCTTTTTTATTAGTCAGATATCCATCAACAATTTCTTTTTCAATTTCTTCCATGGTATTTTGTTCATCTTCTGAGTTTGAGTTTGAGTCTGATTCTTCGATACATACTTTTGGCATTTGTTGAATACTTTCGTTAATTGCTTCCATTGCAATTTTAATTAATTGTTGCTGACATTTCAGTACCCATTCATCGCCTGATTTATCATTAAAAATCTGACGAATTGGTGGGGGTATATTTGAAGATTTAGCTGCTGGTGCGGCTTTAACTTCATTCTTTTTAAGAAAATTTTTAAAGTAAGGATGAGATTCAGTTGCTAAAACACCTTTTTTCTTAATTTTTTCAAAAATAGGGATTTCTCCGCCTTTTTTAACTTTTTTCAGATGTTGTGTGCAATATCCATCCTCACTTGAATTTCTGGCACATCGAGTGTATGCTTCCATATTACCATTTTTATCCTTAATCAAATAAACATCTTTTTTCCCAGCAATTAAAATTTGATATACATTTCTGACAGGTGTTTTTGGGCCTGCAGCACAAATGCATTTAGCGTCGCTCATTTTTGCTTTTTATAAATTAGAGATTTTAATATAAAGAAGTGAAAATAAAATCATTTTTTTTTTTTCTTTTTTTTAATTTGAGAACGTCTAATTAAATTATTACATCTTTTAATAAAAGCAGAGTTATTAAACTTATACTCATATTTTTCATATTTAACAACATGATGAACAAATTTTTCATATGCCATTTCAGCATTTAAAATACCTAGTTTTTTACCGTTTGGTAGTTTTAATCGACTAATCTTTAAAACAGCCTCACGAGGATCATTTAAATTAGCTTCAATTATATCAGATGTTTTTGAAGACATATTTTTAATGAATTCTTTTTTTGATGTCATTATGGTGCATATTTTTATTATAACTTTAAAACTAACTAATTTAATTAAATAAAAATCATTTTTTATAAAACTAGCTTTTTTAGTTCAATGGAAAAATCCTAGGATTAAAACAACTTAAAGACATAGCATATAATATATATATGGTCTTGTGGCAGAGTGGTTCATGCACCTGGATTAAGAATTACACCAGGATTACGTTAGTTCGAATCTAACCAAGACCCTCAATTTGATGGCAATCAAATCATACCTCTTAAGGTTTCTTTAATAAAGCTTTTTCAATATTTCCACCGTAGATATATTGAAAATAATTTGCAATTTTAGTTCTATCTTCATATGATTCATAATAATGTTGAATTAATCTATTGTGAATTAAGTAGTGGTTTGTTCTAATTGAAAAGTCGGTATGGACAGTTGAAAGAGTAATATAATCAAGGATAAAATTAATGCCGAAAATTGCTTTGAACCATTTTTTGACATTTTTATGAAATTCAATTTCTCGTTTTTCTAAAAATGCAAATTCAATTAGTTTTTTATGAACAACATGTTTAAATTTGCTATGATGATTAATGAATTTAATACCATCAGGATCAGACAATTTATCGAATATTACATTATTTAGTCTGATTTTATCATTTCTTCTAGATGTAAAAGTGATAGCATCCAAACGTGTTTTTACAAAATGTATGTAATATCTATGATTCAACATTTTCAACGTTTTTTAGAATTATATTAAACACCAATTAATAAATTAAAAATCAGCTTTTTAGAATAAATTATAATATATTTTATGAATTGAGTCTAAGAAATCATATTCATCCATATTTCCCTTAGCTTGATTTATCGCCCATGAAACCAAATGAACATTATCAGTAGTATATCCTCTATCAGAATCAATACGATCAATAGATAATTTATGTTTTTCAGTTTTATTAAATGATAGTTTAACACCACTATATGCACATTTTCTATCTTGTTCGTTATAAAGTTGTTCAATATACGCTAGACTTATGTTATATCGTGAGCTACTTACTCTATTTTTTTTAGCTCTGGTTTTACAATTTTTTTTACATGTTACCAATAGATTCATAACAAATCCACGTTGGATATTATTGAACTTAATATAATCGTGTTCATAAACAATCGGTTTGCTTCTAAATAATTGAATTGACTCAATAGTATTACTAAAGTTAGGCATCAATGCACTTCTAATATGATGCGCCTTCCACGTTGAAAGTTTGACATTATCTTCCGTATAGCCTTTTTTTATATTGATTCGACTGATACATGTGCGATTAATACCTTTATTAAAACTCAATTTATCTCTAGTATATATACATTCTCTGCCTTGTTTATGATATAAATATTTGATATAATCATGACATATATCAAATTTTAATGATCGTTTAGTCTTTTTATTTATTAATCTGTTTTTTACTTTGTTAGATTTAATTAGATTAATAAAATATTTTTTCATCTTACTCTTAATAATATAATAGAGTTTTTAAGTAAATTCTATTATATTTTGTTGAAAACAAAATATTGTGGAATGCTCTGACGGGGACTTGAACCCCGGACCTCCGGCTCATAAGACCAGCGCTCTAACCAACTGAGCTACCAGAGCGGTTCTATATATACAGTATTAGATAATTCTTTAAGCTTTTTTATTATAACAATTTTTCTAAAGAAATAATTTAATATTTCATTATAAATAGCGTCGTTGATTTTAAGTTATATTTTTTATCTGTTTTTATAATAAACTATGGATGAAAATGCGCATTGTCCCATATGTAAAGATCTTTTTATTATTCCCCGTATATACGAATGTGGTCATACAATATGTGAAGAATGTATGAAAAATATAGATAAAACTGATGCCGAAAAATACAATTCAGTATTTGATGTTGTTCATTATTCATGCCCAATGTGCAGATTTGAAACAATTATTTCATGGAAAAATAGACCTATTAATCACAGTTTGAGACAAATATTGCAAAATTTACCAGAATATAAAGAACGTACAAAGAATAGTAAAATAGATTTTGATAAAATAATTGATAATAATTCATTTTATAAAACCTTAAATTTTTCAAATTTATCATTCAAATATAAATTTATGAAAGCAGAAAAATATTATCATAAATTATTACCGATATTGTATGATGCAGCATTACAAGGAAAAAGCAAAATCGTGATTACCAAGAATGTTAAGGATTTAAAAATTATATCATCGTTACTGTCTAAAAAACTATGGAAACATGGTATATTGAATATTATATCAACGCCAAGAGAATTTATTATTTATTTATTGCCCGAAAATGGTGGCAGTACCAGTGAATATATCAATCCTACTTTTAGTTTATCTACACATGAAATAAGTGATTCTGATAATGATATATTGATGGAAGATGAATATAATGAATTAATTAATTCATATGTTACCAATAATACAGCGATTAATAATAATCGTTTATTGGCAAGATATAATTATTAGAAAAAAAATAAAAAAAATGATTTTTATTTCTTTTTGTTCAGTATTTTTATGATAATTTTATCAAACTAATTTAATTTAAACCATGTCAGCAAAAACATCTTCGATTTGGACGAAAGTCCGTAAGACCCTTGGTCACGATAACAAGAATGAAGGATTATTTGAAAGAATTGCGGAAAAGGACGAATATGATATATTGGTGAGAAAGGATAAAAAAGGACAGTATTACTCTCTAACGGATTTGATTAATGATCGACACGTTGATTATTATATTATTTCGGGTAGGGAAAAGAACGAATTCAAGAAAGAAAATGCTTCAAAACTAGATTTGTTTATCCAATCTAAAATAGAATATTATTTTAAAAAACCACTTGCTAAGGATGAAAATCTAAAGAAAGTGGTATTGAAAGAAATTAAAGATAAATTCGATAAAAATGATTATGAAGGTTATCCATCAGTACTTATTTGCCAGCAACCACTCATCGGACGTCAATGCAGAAATAATACGAATACTTTCAAATTCAAAAATGGAACTCTGGATTATTGTCACAAATTTAATCGAGGACGATTGACCATTTGTCTTCACACTGACATTAAGATTTATGAGGATAATTCCATTGTATATGCTGCTTATGTTCCACAGGAAACAGGAGGAGGAGCTAAAAAGAAGGATTTTGAATTTGAAGAAGATCAATTCCCTGATATTTCTGATAAAAAAACTGAATTGCCACAATCGTCTGTATCATGGATTGATAAGATTAAAAAGTCTCAAGAAAAAGATGCTAAAATTAAAGCTGAACATGCAGCTAAAAAAGCTGCTGAAGAAGAGGCTAAAGCTACTGCTGAAGCCGCTGCTGAAGCTACTAAGGAAAGTATCAAAGAAGAAGCTAAGGAAGACGATGGTTGGATCGAAGAAACTCGACCAAAACCAACTGTGACAATTAAGAAAAATGAGAGAGAACGACTTGTGGTTCATGATTTAATTGTAAATGACAATAAATCAATGATTAATGAGCGTCTTAACATGATTGAAAAGCAAATGACTAGCATTACGAATTATATTGCTGGTCAAGAAAGTAATAAGAAAGAAATTCAACATCAAATGGAAATGATTACAACCTTTATGAAAATGTTTAACAAAGTTAAAGGAGGATTGATGCAACCTTTGTAAAAAGAATTCAAAGAAAATTTTAATAATATTTATAAATTTACTCATGTGGCTGGACTGCCTTGTTGATTAGTATGTACATTTCTTCTACTATTTTTACTATGTATTTTACTTGTATTTTCAGTTATGCAAGCCTGATATTTAGATGTTTGTTCAATTTCCTCCATATCTGGTTGAAATAAACATTTATTATAACTAAATAATAATGATTTTTTTAGCTTATTTCCTCCCCATTTAGAGACTATATCCATATTAGATGGTAATTTGTAATTATACAATAATCCTTGAGCATTATACATTTTATTATCGCTTGGATTTATTACTCCTACCATATTTGGATCCTTTGTTTGATTGAAAAAATCTCTAAACCATCCACTATGACCAATAATAACTAAATTATTAACTGGAATACAAGCAATCATCATACGTGCCAATCTATAATATTCAGGCATTTTTAGTAATGTTTCTGGATCTTTTTCGTTAAACATATATAAATTAAATTTTAATGGGTCATAATCTTCAATTGGATCTAAAATGCCATTGCCTGTCACATGAGTTCTTTTTTTTTCACTTCTAATTACCAATGGAAAATTGGTTTTAATGAATTTTTGTAATTTTTTATTTTTTGCTAATTGTTCATGAGAAGATTCAATCATTAAATGGCCAACACATGTCACTGGTGAATTTCTAAAGTGAGATGATAATAATTCAGCATGTCCCTTAATTTTGTTCCATGTACCACTTTCTAATGCTTGATGATGAAATATATTTTCGTAGGTTTGTGAATGTCTAATCGCAATAATTTTGCCAGTGATCTCTCCAGAAGCAATCGGAAATATACATTCGTTTAATTGACTGACCATATCTCGGTTTTTTATGATTTTTGTTAATAATCTAATAAAATTATTAATTTTATCTGTGTTCATATTATTGAAGGTTGTGCCTTCTTCATCAATATGTATATATAAACGGATTAAATCATGTATATAACGTCTTTCCAATTTCTTCAATGCCTTATCACTTGGCACACTATTTAATAATATCATGAGGCGACGCCATTTTTCTTCATTAACTTGATTTAATCTATTATTAGCAGCTGTAACGAATACTGTATTATTCTTACTAGCCATATATAACTATATAATAAATTAATTGGCAGTTTGTGCTATTTCTAACATATTTCTGAGATAATTTCGGAATTTCGTTTTCATTCCGTTTAAACTATAAATAAACTTCTGATTATTCAAGAAATTATCCGTATCATAATTATCTAATGTATTAATTCGTAAAAACACTTTTTCAAAATTGGTAAATAATATATCAATTATAATCTCCGCATTATAATCATTTATCCATGTTCCGTTAAAAAAGTACTGATATTTATATTTACTCAAACATTTAATTGGATATTTTTTATTATAATATAATTCCATCAAATCACATATGCTGTGAATATTTCGTTTCTTTAATTTATTCTTCACTAGATCAGTATCAATATTTATAATTTCTCTACGTAACTCTTTGATAGAATTACTGCTTTTTGTTTCTTTGAGCGAATCCATTTCTTCTTTCATTTTTTGTAAATTTTCTTCATATACAATCATCCTCTTAGCAAGGAGTTCAACACTATTTCTTAACTTATTATTTTCTTTTTGTAGCCGCATGATAATTTCGTCTGTGTTAGATTTTTTACTATGTTTTGCTATAGTCATTGACATTAATTATTATATCACATATTTCTTTAAATTTCAATACTTTAAATTTTTCATTTTTATTTTTTTTTATAATAAATATTTTTTTATCAATGAATAATGATGATTATTATTAATATATTTTTATACCCGATATAATTATATAATTCTATATAATTATCTGAATTTTATAAAAAATCTAGATATAATATATATGGTGAAAAAAGGTGGAAAACCAAGTAAAATTAAGAATCATTCAGTAATTAGTAATAAAACTCCCAAAGTATTTAGTTTTCAAAAATCATTTTATGATAAAATTTTGTCTAATCCTGATATTCCTCAAGATAGAAAAGATAAGAAACTGAAGGAATTAATGGATAAATCAGTTAATACTGATGTTAAATTTTCTCCGTTATCTGGTTATGAACCAAAATATGAGCCAGAGAGATGGAATGATAATCCGAACATTTTGAACACACATAATTGTTATTCATATTCAATGGATTTGAGAAGTAATAGAAAAGGAAAAGCACAACCTGGATATTTCTCATCACATAATCATATTAGTAATAATGATTATGGTAGTTGTACTAAATTTTATCAAAGACTCAAAAAAGATATTCCTGGTATAACACTTTCCTCGTTTGGATCTAGATGTCCTAAAGGAACTAGTAAAAATTTCATTGCAATATCCCCAGGTGATGATACCGATTATCATTTTTACAGACAGGATGCACCAACAGATAAAAGCAAACATGGTCTTTGGTCACATAAACCAGGTAGAACAAAAGTTGTAAATGTTGATGCTGATGGTAAATTAATATTAAATCCAGTGAAAGCCAATAGAAAATATACACATTTAGATTATTCAAAACCATGTTTCTTTTATTGTAACCCTAAGAGAATGGCTAGATCATCATCAATAACAACACATAACTGAAACATAAACTAAAACATAAACTAAAAATAGGTATCTATTTGATATGGAATAATTTAGTAAAAAAAATCTAAATATAATAGTAAGAGGTAATTCTGCATATGTTCGAAATCGATAATTACTACCATAAATATGAACCGCTGGGAAAAGGAGCTTATTCAGTAGTTTATAAAGGTTATCATAAGGTCACAAAAGAACCAGTAGCGATCAAAGAAATTGATATCATGAAAAATAAAAAAAATATTGATCGTTTCCACAAAGAAATAGAAATTATGGAGAAAACTGATAACATTAATATAATTAAAATCATAACCAGTATAGAAAATAAGGATTATATTTTTATTATAATGGAATATTGTGATAAAGGGGATCTTAGACATTTTTTGAAGAGAAGGGCTTTAAAAGAGCATAATGTGAAGAATTTAATGGTGCAACTAGTAAGTGGCATGCAATATATGTACAATAATAATATTTATCATCGTGACCTCAAACCTCAAAATATATTAATTGATAAATATTATAATTTAAAAATTACTGATTTTGGATTAGCAAAAGATGATGATGAAAATCCATTATTTGAAACAATATGTGGGTCTCCTATGTATATGGCACCCGAAATTATGAAATATAAAAAATACGATAAGAAGGCTGATTTATGGTCATTAGGAATAATCTTTTATGAGTTATTAACTGGTAAAACGCCATTTACTGCAAATAATCATATGGAATTGTTAGAAAATATAGAGAAACAAAAGATATATTTTCCAAGTCATATTAAAATAAGTCATGACGCAAGAGATTTATTAGTAAGACTATTAAATAAAAATTCAAAAGAAAGAATAACATGGGATCAATTATTTAATCATCCATGGTTATCAACAAATATATCAAATAGCATTATGAAAAGTAATATTTATGCCAGTAACGCATCTATATGCAAAACATCAAATAATTCTGAAGATGATGAAATATTTGAAATGGATGAAGATATAAAAGAATCATCAAAAAAATATTATTTAGATACACTGAATCTTAACAATAATTATAAATTATCAAATAGTCAAACACCTGATAGTTATTATGATAATAGAGTTCCGGATGAAGATGATTTTTTCTTGTCAAGTATTGATGATTCAGAAATTAAATTTGAAATTTTATCTAAGTCATCTATTGATTATTCAGAGTTTTCGAAAACACCTGAATCATCTGCAAGTTATGGAAAAAAAACATTTATGTCAAATTTTTATTATTATATGAATCGATCAACAAATTTATTAAAGACTATGTTGTATTCCATATCAGAAGCAAAAAACATTGAAAATGAAAAGTAGAAAGATTTAGAGAATTTTATATAAATCCTTTATAATACACCAATTGATATTTATAACAAAATGCGATGGGATTTTATTTTATTAAAGGACCAAAATTATCTGTCCAATGTCCCATGGTGATTCTTTCATCGATTATTTTTTGTTTTGCTTTATAATAAGCTTCTTTTGTCGGATAACCATCGTCTGGTGTAGAGGATATATATGATGGGCAATAGTTCCAATATTTTTGTCTATCATAGTTAATAAATAGTTGCGGTTCATAAATTTTATAACCTTTGTAAATATAAAATCGTTCTTTGAAATCAGACATATACTATATTCAAATAAAAAAATATTATAATTAAAACTTACAATTTAGAGAGATGCGTATTTTGAAATGACAAAACACAATGCCTTTTTATTTATATAAACTTTGAAAAACATGTTATCTTCATATGAAAAATAATAAATTAGAAATTACTTAAAAAACATTGATATTATACAAGGTATAATGACCAGTAAAAAAAAATGTAATAAATGTGGATGCAAAATAACTAAAATATTTAGACCTATATTAAAATGCAAAAAATGCAATATCTTATATTGTAGAGAATGTTTATACCATCTACAACATAATTGCCTTAAATCAGAAGAATTTGAAAAAGAATATAAAGTTCAACTAAAAAGTCAATTAGTTGATGCTAATTTTGAAAAAATAATTAAGATTTGATTATTTATTTTGCCTTGAGCTTACCGATAAGTTCATCAATTTCAAGTAAGTATTTCTCTTTGGTATTATTACTTTTATTACTAAATTTTAATTTTATTTTGAGGTCATTAAGCTGTTTTATCTGATCAGATGTTTTAGGTGTAACTTCTGTATGAGTGGGAGATATGACTTTATCAGTTGAAACATTTAATTTTGAATTAATCGATTTATTGTTTAATTTGTTATCCAGTTTGAACTTTATTTGATATTTACTCAAATCATTATGATCTATTTTTTCTAGTGCATTCTCATATATTACATTGTAAAATTCAATTAGATATTTTATGTTATAATATATAATACCAATATAGAGACTTAAACAATCTTTTATGATTTTTTTAACGGCTTTTGGCTTAAGAAATTCATATCTATCAAATTCTTTTTCAAGTAAATATTTATCATCACCATAGTGTTTATAAATAAGAAGTAAATATAATAGATTCGTTTGATTAAATCTATCAGATAATGTTATTTTGGAACTACCGACATTTTCTAAATCCAAATTGAATATATTGATAATTGTTTTTGCCCAAGTTTCCTTTTGTTTTTGTTCAGACTTATCTTTCTTTCCTTTTTTGTTTCGTTGCCCTCTTTGCTGCCCTCTTTGCTGTCCTCTTTGCTGCCCTCTTTGTTGTCCTCCTAACTGATTATTATTTTCATCATCATTATTCTCATCATCATTATTCTCATTATTATTATTATTATTCTCATCATCATTATTTTCATCATTATTTTCATCATTATTTTCATTATCATTATTTTCGCTATTATTATCATTAGTATCCACTTCTTCTGTATTTGTTTCTTCAGTATCCTGTTCTTGTGGAGTCGCGTTTTGTTCCTGTGGAGAACTTTGCTGTTCTTGTGGATTCGCGCTTTGCGCTTGTCCTTGCGGATTCGTACCTCTTTGTCCTTGCGGATTCGTACCTCTTTGTCCTTGCGGATTCGTACCTCTTTGTCCTTGCGGATTCGTACCTCTTTGTCCTTGCGGATTCGCACTGTCTGTCGGTAAATTATCAATCGAATATGGAATTGGTGCTAAATTTTTTAGCTCATTTTCAATTTTTTTAATATCGGTTTTAATACTTTTATTTGCACTATTCATATCTGAACATTTGAGACGACCCTCATTATATTTGCCACAACCGGCCCTAATTAATGAACCTGACTGCACTTTTCCAAGTATTTCTTTATATTTTATATTTGAAAAATCTGATAAATGTTTGATTTGTCGGTTAATATCCTTTATAATCTTCGTTAGTAATGATGCTCTACGATTTTCATATGTAAAAGTTACTCTTTCAAATACATTAAATAAACTTTTATTGATAATTCCTTTGTCAAACTTATCTTTTTTATCAAACTTATCTTTTTTATCAAACTTATCTTTTTTATCAAATTGCCTATTATTTCTGTTATTATATTTTCCCTTAAATTTTTTACCACCTGATGCGTTGAATATATCACCAAAAATTTTTTCACCATTTTGTCTTTCTATTTCTGCAAAATTCATTTTACCATGTTTTTTTTTCTTATCATCTCTTTTTTCTCTAGCACCAATTAATTTAGAAATAGATTTATTAATAATTTCAAATATCTTTTTCCTATTATAAATATTACTTAATAATAAGAAATCGCGATCCCCATCCAATATATTGTGTAATAATTCTGCAGTAAAAGGAGCTAAATATATGAATTTTCGCTGTTCATGATTAAATAAAGTTGGTAAGCCGGTAAATTTTAATTTTTTATCATCTTTCACATAACTAATATGTCCATCTTTACTTTTCAATTCGTTCGATTCATAATTAAATTCTGCATTGATCTTAGGTATATCTTCAATTAAATGAATATTATTATAATCATCTGATTCAAATAACTTATCAATCGTAAATATTTCACATATTCTTTTAAACAAAATATAAACATATTCATCTTCCTTTTTCATTTCATTTGATTTCAAAAACTTTTCTAATGAATGCGACTTGTTAATTTTTCCCAAATCAGGATTTTTGAATAATTGCTGGAGAATCTGAGCTTTTTCGGAAAAATCCATATAACTAGTCATATAAACATATACTTCAATCAAATTAGAAATTAAAACAGGAAGTGTATTTGTAAGAGGTTCCAATACTTGTTTAAATTCATCTTCTGTTTTTAAATCTTTTAAAACTTCAGTTTCTACATAATCAATATTCGCATGAGTCTTTTGATGATATTGGAAAATTGATGTATTATCACTATTAGTCAATATATCATCAATATCTTGTTCAAATTTACTTATGTCTGGAATTTTTTTTGCATAGTTGTGCTCAACAATATTATATAAAGAGCCTAACATACCTTATATAATAATTTAGATAAAAAATGATTAGAATGTATCAAATATCTCAAATAATCTTGTTGCCAAACAATTAAAACTGACTAATTTCTCACATTTAATCTGTCCTAATTTACCATTCTTTCTTGTTTTAAAACAACCATCAACTAAAAATCTTAATAGACCAGACGATAATGGCCATTGAAATCTGAAATATTTTTTATATGTATCTGGACTAGTCAAAATATTAATAACAAATTTATATCTTAAATCTATGTTCAATTTAGTCTTTTCATGTACTTTGCGCAATGTTGTGGAAGAAATTACTCTCCATTTACCCAAATTTTTAATGTTTTTATTTAAACCATTTACTAAAACTAAACCTCTAACATTAGACATTTTATTTACATTAATAATACTGGCATTGAAATTATTCGCCTCAGTAAGCCATTTCTTCAAATCTAATAGAATATGTCCAAATCCANCAAAACTATAATCAACNAACGGAAGATAAACAGTTCTATTACTTGGATCAAATGGATCAATAGTNGCAAATAATTCAGTTTCCCATTTTCTACTTGCATCTTCCAAATATTTTNGTGGTTGATCAGTATATTTATTACGAAGTCTAACATGTGCTGCTTTGAGTTTTTTAATAGACATTAATCTATCTCCTGTAATTACACAACCAGTTTCTGTATCCCTCGCTAGAACTGCGTTGGCCTGCTCACGAATATTAGATACAGTATTGCGAGGCTTCAACATATTAATGTCCAAATCACGTTTATATATATACTTACTTACATCAGTTTGATCATTAAGTAGCTTTCTGTAAACCAGAATTAAATCATATTTATCACCAATTTCTAAACTCATATCACGAATATTAGTGTTTTTACGAAGTTCTTTTTCCACTTTATCTCTTGCTTTTTTGAAATTAACAGTCAATTCATTCAATATTCTATCAGGCATGTCATATTTCTTAGTTTGTCTGATCCGTCCCTTGTTTTCACCTGATTCAGATTCAACTTTTTGTTGATATATAATACGAAGCATTTTACTGAAAAACAATATTTCGTTTCTATAAACAATCAATTTATACTCATTCTGTTCAAAATCATCCAAATCATTAATATTAGCATTATTCATCTTAATTTTATGTCTATCTTTCAAATAATCAATTAGAACTTCAGCGAAACGTTCAACCATTCCTTCATATTGTTTGCTGTATTCGCTTACAAGTGCTTCTGTTTGACTTCTTTTTTTTGCATTAGATTCTTTCTTGATTACAGTTAAACCTTCATCGAATTTTTCTTTGAGTTCTTTTACATATTTCAATGGCATTTTAGTAAGATAATTTCTAAGGAAATAATCAATATATTTAATGAGTTTATTAACTTGAAGCCTGTTATTCTTAGCATATTGAACAAATATATCCATTATTAATCTATTTTTCTTGACATTTGTAGAATCAAAAAGACCCATTGAATGTTTTCCTTTTCCCTTTACTAATCCATTAGTTCCCACAAGGAATTTAGTAAATTGTTTTCTGGAATCTTGATAATCATTTTCAGCATCAATATAATATAATTGTTTTTTGGAACCATTAAGTAATAATGGTTTTTGTTGTTGTATTATAAAATAATTTTCATAACTCCCCGCTTCTTTCTTTTTAGTAACGAATATACCTTCTTCATTGAATTCAGTTTCGCCTTTTTTATCACTTTCTATTTTTTTATCAGAAATACTTGCTTTGAATCCATCGTCTTTACCAAATGCAAATAAGAAATGTTTTTTGAAATCTTTTGGATCATCAAGTGGTAAATCAAAAGCATCTTCAACTAATCTCCATATTTGTTTTTTTCCAGCAGAAATAATATGATTATCGCCTTCAACACATCCTGGACAGAGTTGATCTTTATTTTTTGCAAATGCAGGAACTTTCCAAAAGCTAAATAGATCTGCAGCATTATAAAACATAATATTGGTGATATTATCCAAAGTTATGCAGATATTACTGTTAAGCTCTTTACTTATTTTATTGGCTTTTTCAGACTTAGTCAATTCATCTTTAATTTTATTAAAACAAATTTTGACATACCAAATTAAATTCACTAAAGATAAATAAAGTAATTCTCTGGCAATACGACGATTAAGATCTGTTGTATCATTTCCTGTATCAGCCAATTTACGGTTAGTCAAAAACCAATCAACTGAATCTTCTTCACAATAAATACTGTATAATATGGAAATATCCTCTAAAATATCATTAATAGAATAATCAGTGACAGATGGATTTTCTACGATATTAAGCGGATATTGCTTGTATAGATCCTTACTATTAGAACCAAATGGTCTAATTAAATATTCAATTAATGCAGTTTTATCTTTTATCTTTGCCATTTCTTTATCATCATACTTAATAAGAGAATTGAAAATATGTGATGAATCCAATGCACTAATTGTAACGGTTTCCATGAAATGTCTTCTATTATGTTCTTCTTTACTATAGTTAGTAATAATCTGTTTTTTTAGCTTAATCGTTACAAATCCACCACTGAGATAAGAAGGAAATATAATATCTGATTGAAGCTTAACATTTTTGAAGAAAGGAAGCCAAGATGATAAATTTCCAGATCTTGGATTGGCGAAAATGAGATTTTTAATTATAAAACCAGTGAGAGAAGAATCTGGCTTACCATAAATAGGTGCAAGAGATGGCTGATGAACATTAATTACTCGGGAAGCAATGATATTATTAAAAGAAGTAAGAAGAGGAGCACATATTTTCATATAATCTTTTTGAAAATCTACTTGTTTAGTTTTTCCCTTTTCTGTTGGATCAGCAGGAACCATATCAAATTTCTCTTTATTCACTTTTCTAGCATTAGATGGTGTAGCAGAAGAACATCCATATTCTTCAAGACCCACTCCCCTACTCAGTAGTTTATCCCAAATATATGTATAACTTGATTCATAAAGATTTTTTGTGTTAAATGACCAAGGTTCAATTATTTTATTAAATGGATTAACAACTACATCTGACTCCGAATTATTTTCAAACATATCCTTGTCGGGTTTGAATGTATCAGTGAGTTTATCTAGTTTATTATCATTTAATGAATTGTGGGTTTCTTCAAGAGATTTTTTTGTTTTGAGTAGATCATTAATTAAACCAATATTGTCTGTAGTGATTTTGTCATTAATTTTTTTAGTAATTTCTCCGTATTTTTTCTCAAAAATCTTTGGTAAAACTGCTTTATCTTGAGTTACTTCGTCGTTTTTTATTGCTTTGTGTAATTTATATTTATTTTCAATGTCGGATGGAAAGGCATCATGGGTACGATCAAGTTTTCGATCAATACTTGCCTTGGAACTTTGTAAGGGTATCCATGTATGATTCTCTATATAATATGACATTATTATATACTATAAAGTTATAAAAGATATTTTTTGGCTGTTGTTGGCGGAGCTTACATTCTTTTGCCCGCATAGTAATTATCCTTAGAAACACCGTCAAGACCTAAATGAGTTGGTCCAGAGTTAATTACGCTTGGAACGGATATAGAAATGAGGTTATTGCCCACTGTACTGATAATTATGTAAAGAAGTGTGAAAAGGAGAATGAATGACATTACTGTGGGAAATGTAAATGAAAGTCGTTTCTTAGTACATCTACTAATAACGAAAAATAATACAACTACAGCAAGAATAGTAATTAAAATATTAACAAGAGTTCTAGACCATATACTTGGTAGGGAAATAGAGATAGTAGATGGTGCTGAAATCAAACATGATGTATCGGTTGATGACATTATATAATTATACAATATTATTTTTTATAAAAAAATAAAAAAAAATGAATCCAATAGTATTTAAAATTATAAATAATATAATTATATATATATTAGTTATGAATGAAATCTCTCGTGAATTACAATCATCAGATAATTTAAAAGAAATTAAAGAAATTCAATTTGGAATTTTGGGAAAAGAGGAACTTGAAAAAGGATCAGTTGTCGAAGTTTTAACATCAGATACATATGATGGTCCTCTTCCCAAAAACAATGGTTTATTTGACACAAGAATGGGTCCTATTGAGAAATATATTATTTGTCCAGTGGATGAGCAAGTAGAGGAATTATGTCCCGGATATTTCGGTAGTGTTAAATTAGCGAAGCCTGTATTTAACTATATTTTTATTAATTATATAGAAAAGATATTGAAATGCTTTTGTTTTCGATGTGCTAATATTTTATTGGATAAATCCAATCCTGCTATAATGGAGGATATTATGAGTAAAAAGGGCGAAAAACGTTTTAAAGCGGTTCTTCATTATTGTAAAAATATTAAAAAATGCTCAAATAACAATGGATGTTTTGTTCTACAGCCTAAGAAATATACGCGTTTGTCGTTAGATAAAATTCAAGAAAAAGTATGGATTGTGCAGATTAAAGCGGAATTTGATCAGCCAGCATTCAAGAATAGTAAAATGGCAAGGGAATATATTTTTGGACCAGAGAGATGTTATCGGATTTTCAGTCGTATTTCGGATGAAGATGTGGAATTGCTAGGTATGTCGAGTAAATTTAGTCGTCCTGAAAACATGATTATCAACACATTAGCTATTCCTCCTCCTGCAGTACGTCCGTCTGTTCGACAGGATAATAACCAAAGATCAGAAGATGATTTAACATATACATTGAGTCAAATTATTAAACAAAATAGAGATTTGAGGAAACGTATGGAAACTGATTCTAAAAAAGATATTTCTACATACCACGGTGTGTTACAATATTATATTGCGGCATATATGAACAATGATATTCCGGGAGTTCCTAATATTTCTCAAAAAACTTCGATGAGACCATTGAAAACATATGAACAAAGGCTTAAAGGTAAAGAAGGACGATTGCGCAGTAACATTCAGGGTAAGCGCGTTGATTTGTCAGCACGTACTGTAATTTCTTGTGATCCATGTCTTAGTATCAATGAATTTGGTGTTCCACTTAAGATTGCAAAGAATTTGACGTATCCTGAGGTAGTAACAAAGTATAATATTAGCCGAATGTATAAGTTGATTAGGAATGGACCGAACAAGTATCCAGGTGCGAAATCTTATAAAGAAATGAAATATGATGCATTGGGAAATGCGGATCCAGTAGAATATAGTTTGAGAAAGGTTGATGTTAATAATATTGAATTGAAATATGGTGATATTGTTAATAGACATTTGCAAACAGGTGATATTTGCTTGTTTAATAGGCAGCCTACTCTGCACAGAATGTCTATGATGGCTCATTATATTAGAGTTGTACCTGGAAAGACTTTCCGTTTTAATGTAATTGATTGTAATCCTTATAATGCAGATTTCGATAAACTTTTTAGAAAAAAGTTTCCAAAAATTTCCGAACAAGGTATTGCCCAGCAAGGTAGTATCAAACAAGGAATTTGGAATTTATTTCTACTCTGTCGAAAACAGGGGGCTTGAAAAGAGTGTTACCCCCTAGTCTTCCCTTTTTTCTAAAAAGGGAAAACCAAAAACAATATAAAAACATAATTGTTAGTAAAATGATTTATTAGTTAGTGTTTTTGGTTTTCCCTTTTTTCTAAAAAGGGAAGGCGAAACACCTTGTTGCTGGAAACTCCTTAGAGTCCTAGATTACCACCTCCTATTGGAAACAATTTGAGGGAACTCGGTTAATTGCCGAACCCAATGGTCATAATATCTAGGAATTGGACAATCAGCAGTGTTATTTCCTAAACTCGTTAAGATAAGAGTATGGAAAGCATTCAGAGACTGAACGGGTGTTGGTCATCGTGTGGTAGCATTTGCTACCCGAGATAGTTTAATCAACTTGAGATGGCTTAAGATACAGTCCGGCCCATGCTGAAAGGCATGGGAATACGTCGGGAGACGAAATGAATATGCACGTACCACAATCAATACAAACTATTGAAGAATTGAAAAGAATTGCATTAGTATCAAAACAAATGATTAGTCCTGGTAACAGTACGGTAATTTTTCCAATTGTACAGGACAGTTTAATTGGAAGTTGGCTTCTTACCAATAAGGATCAGAAGCTCAATAGGAATCAAGTAAATAACTTGTTGATGAAGAATAATCTTATTACAGAGGATGTAATTGAGCAAATGAAAACTCCTTCTGGAGTGGATGAATTTGGAAATGAATATTGGAACGGCAAAGATGTTTTCTCAATGATTTTGCCTAAAATTACAATTGAGAAGAAGAGTGGAACTGGTGTGACAATTAAAAAGGGACATATTACTGATGGATTTTTGAGTAAACAGAATCTTGGAGGTAATCCTAAAGGTCTAATTCAGCAAATTAACAATGCTTACGGAACGGAAGCTGCTACTGACTTCCTTAACAATACTTCAAATATGATTATGAAATTTATGGAATATGAAGGATTTTCGATTGGATATGGTGATTGTGTAATCAATAAGAGTTGTAGAGATAAAAATAGAGAAATTATTAAGAAATATATTAAAGATGTTGATCAGATCTTAATGGAAGCATATGAAGGTATTTATAAACCAGAATTAGAGCGAATTTATGTTCGTGAAAGTATTGAACAGGATATTAAAGCACGACTTGATAAATGTATGAATGAAATTGAAAAGAACACAGTGTCAAATGTTCCTGATGATAATATGTTCTTTCAGATTATTACATCTGGATCGAAAGGTAAAAAGGTTAATATGGCTCAGATTTTGGGAGCAGTTGGTCCTCAATCTATTTGGAACGGTCGTGCTTCTAATGGTTTTACTGATCGTACATTACCGCATTTCTGTAGATTCGATATTGGTCCGGATGCTAAGGGATTTTGCAGAAATTCATTTGCTGAAGGATTGACTCCATGGGAATATTTTATTCATGCTATTAGTAGTCGTGTTGGTGTTATTGATACAGCAATTAAGACTGCAGATTCAGGTTATATTTCTAGGAAATTTATTAAGGCAACTGAGGATTTGAGTACTCGATATGATAGAACTGTTCGTAATTCCACTGATAAGGTAATTCAGTTTAATTATGGTGATGATGGATTAGATTGTACAAAATTGGAAAAGAGTATTATTGTCTTGATGGGACATGATAATGATGTTATGAAGGAAATTTATCAGTTCAATGATATTGAAGATGATGAATATTTAAGTGGATTTATGGAAGAAGATATGGTAAAAGAAATTTTGAAAAACAAGAAAGATGTTCAAAAAATCCTTGATGACGAATTTGAATACATGATGTTTTGTCGTGATGATCTCAGACATAATCACTTTAAGAATATTCATGTGATGGGTAAGGCAACGGTGTATTTACCAGTGAATTTGTATAGACTTATTCCGATTGTTCGAGAAGATTTCGGAATCAATGATTATGATCTTTCCGATCTATCACCTGTATACGTAATTGAACAAGTCAAAGAACTTATGGATAGTATCAAAAGCTACGCAATTGAAAGTGAAAATTATATGCAGTCTCATATCGAGGTTTATATGTCGTACTTGGCTTCCAAGAGGATTATTTATGAATATAGATTTAATAAGGCCACATTTGATTATCTGATTGAAACTATCAAAACAAAGATTTGTGGTGCTCTTTGTAATGCAGGTGAAAGTATCGGAATTATTGCATCGCAAACTCTTGGTGAAGCATCAACACAAATGACTCTCAACTCAATTGATTTTAACAGTGAAGTAATTATTAAGAATTCGACTGGTGGAATAATTGATTGTAAGATTGGAGAATTCATTGATGGGTATTTGAAACAGAACAGTGAGAGAACCAAGAAATATCCTGAAAATAGAACTGATTATATTGAACCTGAAGAAGACTATTATATTCATGCTGTAACAATGGATGGTAAGGTTGAATGGAAAAGAATTGATGCTCTTACGAGACATTTACCGATTGGTAAGCTAATTAAGATTAAGACAAGAAGTGGAAGAGAAGTTATTGCAACTCAGTCTCATTCATTCTTGGTTTGGAATGGACGAGAATTAGAAAGAAAGAAGGGTAAAGAACTGAAAATAACGGATAAAGTCCCTGTTATATATGATGAAAATATAAATTGTGATTTTGATAGACAAAATGATGTTATATTGGATAAAATTGAAAGTATTGAATATGTTGAAGGGAGTAAGTATGTGTATGATTTTACAATAAATGATTTGCATACATTCTGTATTAAGAATGGTTTAGGAATGAGTAATACCTTTCACCTCAGTGGTGTTGGTGCAGGTTCATTAGTCGTTACTCAGGGTATCCCTCGTTTAAACGAGATTATTAGACTCAGTAAGAATCTCAAGACAGTTGTAACGAAGATTTATGTCAATGAGGAATATGAACAAGACGAGAAAGAAGTTAAAATGATTGCATCAAAGATGGTTTATATCAAATTAGTAGATATTATTGAAAGAACTGAAATTCTCTATGAAAATACTGATGAGACAAGTCATGACGAGAACATGGAGTTCCTTTCGGTTTATAATGAATTTTCGGATATGTTTGACATTAATGAATCTAAGGATATCTGTTTGTCTAGCTGGGTATTGCGTATCATCATGGATAAGGATAGTCTTATGAAATATAACTTGACGGTCTCGGATATTCAGGAATTGATAGAAAGCAAGAAAGGTTCTGATGAATTGAGTTGTTCATTCAGTGATGATAATTCTAATGAAGTAATTCTTCGTATCAATATCTTGGAGAATGTGGATAATAACTTCGACTATCTCAAGGATCTTCAGACTAGTCTCTCGGACATGACACTGTCTGGAATCAAAGGTATTGAGGAAACTAAGATGGTCGAATCTATTGGAATTAAATATAATGTTGATGGTAGTTATGATGAATATAAAAAGAAGACTATTGAAGCGGTTGGTTCTAATTTGATAGAGGTCTTAGGAATGGATAATATTGATAGTACTCGGACAATTAGTAATGAAATCATTGAGGTATATGAAATTTTTGGAATCGAAGCTGCAAGAAATCATATTAGAAATGAATTGAACTTGATTTATAATTCAAGTGATCCTAATCCTAAACATATTGATTTAATGGTGGATGTAATGACATACAGAGGTGTTCTGATGCAGATTGACAGACATGGTATTAACCGCAAGGATGATATTGGTCCTATTTCAAAAGCATCCTTTGAGGAGACGGTTAATATCTTCGTTAAAGCAGCTGTTTTTGGAGAAACAGATAATATGAGAGGTGTCTCAGCGAATATCTTGGCAGGACAGTTTTGTAAAGTAGGTACCAACAGTTTCTCATTAATGCTGGATATTGACGAAATACAAAAAGCAGAGGTTGATAACGGAGGATATGATTACGCAGATATTAACAAAGAAGAGATGGATTTTGATGAAATCGAGAATTTTGTTAATCAGGAGTTTAAAGATAATGTGGAAGTGTCTCAGGATGCATTTGGTTTCGGTTTTGGTTTTGATAGCAACCCTGAGTTTAAATTGGAATTTGAATTGGATAAAGATGTGGAAATTAATATTGTTGATAAAAAGAATAGTAAATTCAGTCCAATGGAAAATGAACAGTTGGAAAATGTTGAAATTGAAGAAAATGAAGAAGACGAAAATACTGAAGATGAAGAAACCGATGAGGAAGATTTGATTAATGATTCAGATGTAGATGAAAGTAGTGATGCAAATAGTGACACAACATCGGATGAGGAAACTACTGAAGAAGAAGAAAACGATGAGACAACAGATGAAGAAGAAAACGATGAAAACGAAGAAGAAAACGATGAGACAACAGATGAAGAAGAAGACGATGAAAACGAAGACGAGGAGGAAGACGATGAAAACGAGGAGGAAGACAATGAAGAGGATGATGAAACAACAGATGAAGAGAATTGATCAAACATAGTATAACCTATTTATTTTATTATCATTTAATTTTTTTACAATATTATATGTTACTCTTTCAGTTTCATATGTATGTTCTTTACCAAATATTTTAGTTTTTCTAATCATTTTATCATTTTCCACTGTTAAAGACCAATCCATAATGGATTTGGGAAAGTAGAATGGAATAGAACCTAATTTAATATAAATATCTGCATATGTATAATCATCATTAAAATCAAACTGATATGAATATTTAATTAACTTAAATATGTATTTTGTAAATATATTTTCTTCTTTGAATAACCAATTACCAGATTTATACAATTTTACAATAATTCTTTTATCACTAATCTGAGCATTTTCCAAACTCATAAAAATACTCATATTACCTATTTTATCTAATGACCAAACACCATGTAAATGATCAGGTAAGCGTGATACATTGCTTGTTGCTGATGATTTGAAAAAATTCATAATATTATCATATGTTGTTTTTATAAATGGCATATTTATATTATTATCTGAGATAATATTATTATGGGAGCAACAATGTCATATAATATTAATATGGTTAAATTCTTAATCGCCGGAGTGAAAAGTGATGTTGGATTGCGTAATTATCTCCTTAAAAATGGAGGATCTAATGGCCAATGGAAAGGTCCTGAAAAACATGGTTGCACAACATATATGAAACACAACGAGGTATATAAACGATTGAAAAGCCTACCATCCGATCCAACCGTTCATAGACAAAATAATCTGGGATTTCAAAGACTTAATTCCGTTATTTGGCCTGAACTCGACAATCCAGTTATAGGTTTGGGTCAAACAAACGAAAATCATGCGTTTGTTCGTCATTATCTCGATAAAACTCTTGGTCCTAACGGAAATTGGTCAAAAGAAATGATTCAAGAATCAGTCAAGGATTTCTTCGATAAACGCACCAAATTCAATACAAATGACTTCAAAATTTGGACTACTATACTTCTTCATAAAATACATTTTAATATTACTTTAACATGGAAAGAAGGTGAAGATTTTATGAATATGCAAAAAATATTGTTAATTAGTATTGCTCCATCAGAAAGCCTTATGAGGAATAGATTTGTCCAGTATATGATTGGTTTAGACAAAGCCTTGGAAAATAAAGCGAAATATTTACAGAGATATATCAATGCTATTGATAAAATCTTTGATGATATTCCGGAAGATAAGAAGACTTTATTAGCATCTAATTTTATGGATAGTTTGCTTTTTGCAGGGGGACAAAGTGTTCCAACGGTTTTATCATATTGTATTGGATTAAAATATAGTAGTTGGTTACAAAAGAAGTTGCCTAACTTTGAATTAACTAATGAGAATATGGCACAATATATAATGGAAGTTATTAGATTCTTTCCTCCTGTAAGCGGATTTGTTTATCGTAATGCAGAAGAAACTGTTTATTTATCGCTTCATACAGCACAATGTGATAAAGATGCATGGTCAGAAGATGCAGAGGAATTCAAATTACGAGATATGAAAGTTTATCGAGAAAAAATGGTTGCTTGGGCTAATCCGTCTTTAGGAGGAAATAACTCAAGGGTATGTCCTGGAAAGGATTTGAGTTTTATAATTATTTATGAAATGCTAAAGGAGTTTATTAAATGTGATTGGAAAGCTGATGAGAAACCAGGAGATGTTAGGGTGAATGGTTATTCAATATCATCTGTCAATTTAGATAGAGTTTAAGTAGATAAGTTTTTTATGAATTTTATAAAAATGATTTTTTGAAATATTAAAGATTTTTTACTTAGTATTATTAAGCAAAAAATGGATCTCGTCAAAACCGCAAAATCAGTATTAATGGTATATGACATTAAAGACAAATCAAAACTTATTAAGGCTTGTGTCGATGATATAGATGATCAATTAATTGAATACCCTCATATTATTGTTTATGGAAAGAAAATGCAGCAAAGGCGATGCGTTGACTTTTTTTCGGATGATTCAGTTGGATATGAATATTCAGGACAAATTGCTAAATCTAAGCCTTTAACGGAAAATTTACAGAAATTGTTGGATTTTGTTAATAAAAAGTTCAAATCAAAATTTAATGGAATTTTGGTTAATAAGTATAAAGATGGAAATGATTATTTAGGAGCTCATGCTGATAGTGAGAGCGGATTAGACGAAAAATGCGGTGTTATCGCTATTTCTTATGGTGCAACTAGGAAATTCAGGATTAGAGAAAAGAAAACTAATCAAATCGTTAGAGATGTTCCAACAATGACTAATCAAATTATTCAAATGGCCGGAGATTTTCAAAAAGAATTCAAACACGAAATTCCTAAGGAAAAACGAGTAAAAGAAACAAGATATTCATTTACTTTCCGAAAACATTTGAAATGAAAACATTAAACATCTTTATCATACGTCAATAAAACATTAATAGCTTTATTTTTATTATTTGTCATGGAAACATGAATAATTCGCTTTGTTCCCATGAGTTTAACATGATCTTTATATTTTTCACCTGTTTCAACGAAATGATCCATTTTCTTTTGAATATTGATCATATCTTCATCATAATGAAGAAGACCCAATTCAGCAAGTTTAGTCTTAATGGCTTCAACTTTTTGGAAACGTTCTTCTTTAGTATAAGGAATAATAACTTTTACTTTTTTCTTATTTCTTTTTTTTTTGTTTGACGGCATAATACTTTTTGAGAAAAAGTATTGCAAAAATATTCGTAGAAAATACTTTTTTGCAAAAATATTCGTAGAAAATATATTCAAGTAAATTCTTTCCACAAATACCACGTCACTAAACCTTTCCATGGAGACCATTTTTCAGACAGTTTTAGAATATCTTCTTTAGCAGTTATATTATATAGTTTTTTGATGCCTCTTCTAATAATTAAATCTTGATATAAAATTTCATTATCAAAATCATTATCATCTGCATTAAGATTATACATTATATTAGTACAATTTATTGTCCATGGACCAATGCCTTTAATTTTAATCAATTGTTTAATGTCATTTGGTTTAGTTGGTTGAGTATTAGATGATATAAAATGATTTGTAATTCTTATAATAATATCCACTTGTAAATCGCTCAAACCTATATCTTCCAAACCTTTTTTCCTAATTGCTTAATATTTCCTATGGAAAAATTGTCAGTGCCAATTTTCCTGTAAAGATTTCCTCTCAATTTTCTGGCTAGACTAAATTTTATTTTCTGTTCAATTATAGATCCAATTAGCAAAGCAAAAATATTACGCTTTGGTGTTGGTTGTAAAAATCCATATTTTTTTATAATATCATGAATTATTGAATCTTTTTTTTTCATATCATTTAGTAAAAATATATATTGTGATTTATTGAATGGCATAAACAATATATTTAATGAAGCTTTAACTAAATTTAATCGGATGTTTTATATATTTTAAATATCAATATAATACTATACATAATGAATATATCCATAATTGGTCTAGGTTTTGTAGGCTTTGCAATGAAAAAGAGTTTTGAAATGAAGAATGTAAATGTATTTGGATATGATAAATATAAAGAATCTAATCACACATTTGAAGATTGTCTTAAAACAGAAATTATGTTTCTTTGCTTGCCAACTAAATTTAACGAAGAAACATGTGAATATGACAAGGAACCAATTCATGAAGTTTGCGGGAGACTAAATAAATCTGGATATAATGGATTGGTTGTTATAAAAAGCACAGTAGAGCCCGGAACAACTAATGCTTTAACCGAACAATATACTAATCTTGTTTTTGTTCATAATCCGGAATTTCTTACAGCACGAACCGCTTTTGAAGATTTTCATAATCAAAAACATATTGTATTAGGAAAAGGTGGTAAATATGATAATATTGAATCATTAATTAGTTTTTATAGTAAATTATATCCAAAGGCAGAAATTTCAGTATGTCTAAGCATTGAATCTGAATCAATGAAATCTTATGTTAATTGTTTTTATGCTGTCAAGATTCAGTTCTTTAATGAACTTTATCTAACTTGTCAGAAAAACGGTTCAGATTATAATACTGTTAAAAATCTTATGTTAAAAAATAATTGGATAAATCCAATGCATACAACAGTCCCTGGACCAGATGGTAAGCTCAGCTATGGTGGATTATGTTTTCCAAAAGATACCAAAGCCTTACTTGAATATATGAAGAAGAACAATATTCATTGTGGTGTTTTGGAAGCAACAATTGAAGAACGTAATGAAATGCGTTCAGATATGGTTAATATACTTGGAAAAAGTGAAACTTGTATAAATTTATAGAAACTGAATTTAGTCTCTAATTTAAAAATATAAAATGAGTAGAATTGCATTGGTAATGGGACTGAACTATATTGATTCGAGACATCGTCTTTATGGTTGTATTAATGATACTAAAAATATCACTAAGCTATTGAAAAGTAAATACGGTTGGAAAGATAATGAAATTATCTTGATGACTGACAATACACCTATTAAACCTACAAAAGATAATATTCTCAAAACACTTCGTGAAATAGTGGATAAAATTAATAATGATGGTATCAAACAATTCTTTATTTCATATTCAGGACACGGAACTAATGTTCATGATTATTCGTCAGATGAAGATGATAGAATGGATGAAGTACTCGTACCACTTGATGTTAATACGGCAGGATATATAAAAGACGATGTCTTCCATGACATATTACACGATATCAATAATGATTGTGTTACATTTTGCCTTTTTGATTGTTGCAATAGCGGTACTGCTGCGGATTTAAAATATAATCATCAGGGATTTTTAAAATATACAATTGAAAATAAAAAAACTAAAATGGACAATCAAGTTTATATGATTAGTGGGTGTAAAGATGTGCAAACTAGTGTGGATGCTTATAATTGGGATACAAATGAATATGAGGGTGTTTTAACAAGTGCCTTTATACAGGCAAATAATGTTAAAAGAGATAAAATGAACTATTTTAGATTGGTTGATATGATGAAACGTATTATTAAAAATAGACGAATGAAACAGATCCCTCAATTGACATCATCTGTTATTATTGATAATAAAACATTGTATAGAGCAGGTAATAGACATATAATGAAAAATTCTAATAGAAGTCAAGGTCAATTAATGAAGATAAAACAAAACCGCGATAAAATAATACGTAAACGCAGACACAGAAGAATACATAGAAGAAGACGTAGAAGGGGAAATTTGAAAATGAGAAGAATTAGAGAAGTTCATCGTAATCATTAAAAATAATCTAAATAATCTATTATATGGATAATACAAATAAATTCAGGAAATATATTAAATCTATGGAAAATTATAAAAAAACATTGTTTGACAAAACCATTAAAATTGTAAATGTTCTTAATGAAAAATATAAAACATTGACTAAAAAGGAAAAACAAGTTCTAAATGATTATAAAGAGGAAGGATATAAACAACTCAAAGTTTTTCTTACTGAAAACCGAGTGACTTTTGAAAAACATTTCAATAAACTCTATTTATTCTCAGATGAAGTCCAAATGAAAGGTAATGATATTAATTTATATGATATATATAAAAATATATATTACACATTGAAAACTAAGATTAATGTAATGGATAATATATTTGCTAAAAAGAGTCATGTGGAAAATATTCATGTTTTCAAAGGGGTTCGTCCGGGAAAGACACTTGATGACTTAATGAAATTGGTAAAAACAAATACTCCTACTAAATCTTTAATAATCGATGAATATTTATCATCTTCACTCGATATAAATGCTGCGATGAGTTTTATGAAAGAAGGAAAGAATAATATTTTAATTCAAATAGAAACAAATAGATGTCCTTATATTTATCTTCCATGGAGAATAGATGAAATAGGTAATCTTAAAAATGAAAATTCCATTAATAGTAAGAATGTTTATGCTAGAAAAAGTGAATTTGAAATATTGCTTCCTCGAGGAATAGTCTTAGAATACACAGGACGTGATCATTTGATGGATATGCAAAAGAAATTCAAAAATTGGCATAATTATGAAACTAGAAAAAATAATAAGTCTAAAGTATATGTTTATAAATTTAAAATAGTGGGGATTCAAGCAAAAACCATTGAAGGTATCCATTATTATAGAGGAAGTGATGTTTCATTTACACCTGATGATCTTAAAATGTTTTCTGTTAATAAATCAAACATTATAATTGTTCATAAAAAAGAGCGAAGAAGACGAAAAACCCCTAAGAAAGAATCGAATTAAGAGAGAGATGCATTATTGGGTTCATGAACTCTAAATTTAGCTTTATGACTCTTATTAATATTAAATATATAGTCTTTATTTGGAATTACTATGGATTCTATATCATTTTGTTCTTGTTTTGTTGGTACAAGTGTTGTAAGCGGTTTAGTAAAATCCGTTTGATTTAATAAATTAAGGAGTACAACTAGAGTACTGTAATTCTTGGATTTCTTTTCATCTGTAACATTAGAATTATCCGCTCGTGTTCCTTTGAGCAGTTTGTATATGGGTTGATGAATATTGTCTGTTGGAGATACGGTAAGTTCAATAGAACGACTTGTATCTGGGAGTTTTACCATAAGATTGTATGATTCTGGCATTTTACCACCTGTTTGATGATTATAAGATTCATTAATTATATTAATAGATTTATCAATAGATTTGAGTGTTGTATTTAATTGTTTTTGAATAGCATTCATTATATTATTTATAAAAGATATTTTTACAAATAATATATAATATTAGATTAAATGGCAAAAGGAAAATTTATTGTCAGAAATGTTGTTTCGGAGAAAAACGAGAAAACTAAAACTGGTAAAAATAAAAAGGTTTATACATACTCATTTAAATATGAAAATGGAAGAAATATTAATAATAAGGTGACTAAAGCCTATGTAGAGAGTTTAGCAATTCCCCCTGCTTATAAAAAAGTATTAATTGATCCTGATCCAAAAGCAATGTATGCCTATACAGGATCTGATGCAAAAGGTAAAAAGCAATATATTTATTCTAAACATTATAATGAAATCCGAGGTATTATGAAGTTTTGTCATCTTATTGAATTTGGACAGAAGTTACCTGCTATTAGACGGAAATATAATAGTTATTTAAATTGCGCTAATTCTAATAAAATTGGTAAAGAACGAATAATAGCCCTAATTCTGAAAATTATTGATTCATGTAACTTCCGTATTGGTAATGAGAAATGCCGATTGGAAACCGGTTCGTTCGGAATGACAACTCTTAATAAAAGTCATGTCAAATTGAAATCTAATAAAGAATTGGTTATTGACTTTCTCGGTAAACATGCTCAGAAAAATTTATGCTCCATTAAAGACCCTTCTATTATACTTTGCATAAAACAAATATTGGACGCCGTGACTAATAGTAACAAACTCTTTTCTTATAAAAATGGAAAAAATAAAATTAATATTACATCAAACGATGTTAATGATTTCCTTAAGGAATTTGGTAAAAAAATAACAACGAAGAATTTCCGAACTTGGGCTGCTAATAAATATTTATTGGAGGAGCTTCGGAAATTACCAAGTGAAGATAAGATTAGTCAAAGAAAAAAAACGGTTAATAAGGCTATTGAACAAGTTGCAGAAAAATTACATCATACCAAGGCTATTTGTAAGAAGGAATATTTGAATCCAACCATTATTGAGTTATATATGGATAAGAAACGCATTAACTATACTGGTAATAAAAATAATGGGTTGGATAGTGGAGAGAATAATTTAATGGCTTTTCTCACACAATATTATAATAAACATTATTGTTCCAAATTGAAAAATGTTAAAACGAATTTCAATAATAATTTTACGAGAGGAAACAAATAATTTTCATAGGAGATGTTTGATCATTTTATATGTGATATGAGTTTGATAACCAGACCATCCTCCGCGATATTTACTACGATTGTTACTTTGCCTTATTTCATTCAAATCTACAAGATTATGATCTATTAAATATTGCATTTGTTGTATATTATTTTTTCCATCAGTAAATACCATTAGATAACGCGTTAAAGATGGTCGTGAATATAATGATTTTACGCGATTATATTTTGTTGATTGTTTGTCCTTTAATTTATTTGGTCGATAAATATGTTTCATAAACATTACAAATGAATCATAATCATCAATAATATTTTGATGAATATCTGTATATTTTATTTTATCAATTGGATAAAATGATCCAATAAGTTTATTGATATCTTGACAAATATTTAAAAATTTGGTGCATAAAAGATAAGTATAAAAGCTGGAATATTGTTGATGTAGATATAAATTTAGATATTTCATGAAATATTTTGGATAACCTTCTTTTATCGTTATTAAAATTATATCTTTAATATCCAATTTAGGAAATAAAAAATTCACGGTTTCATCATCATTTATACACATTGCTATATCAATGGTTTTTAACCTAAAATTACGGATCGACATTTTTTAATTGATATAATAAAATTATAAAATAATAATAAAAAAATCATTTTTTATAATAGATGTTTGATCAAATCATAACATTTGGTTTTGCCAACGATACTGATTAAACTATAATTTGCACCGGTCTTTTTCATGGAAGCATTTCGATCTTTCAAATCTTTAATATGTTCTGGACTTATATAATTATTATCAAGCAAATATTTTAATTGTTCGAATTTTTTATTGTATAAACAATAGAATACAATTGAGTGATTTAGATAATTATTCCATCCACAATCATAATAATAAACAGGTTGATATTTGATACCAATTAAATATGATTCATCGAATGGAACGATATCATTACCAATATATACATTTTTCATGAATTGTATAAATATATTATAATCGTTAATAATATACTTGTTTATATATTTATAATTAATTCCTAAATAAGACTTAATAATTCCATTAATATCTTTGTTTAAGCAAGTTAGTAGTGATGTTTTATTATTATACATCTTTATAAATTCATTAAAACGATATGTTAATCCTTTTTCAATCATTATTTTCAATACATCTTTAGGAAGGATATTATGATTATGTAAAATAAAATCAATAATTGAATCTTCTTTTAGTTTAAGGGCCTCTTCAAGAATTTTAAGGAGATTTTGATAAATTTGATATTTTGACATCTTTTACTCAGTTAGAAGTGAGTAAAAATGTTTATTTTTATAAATTCAATTTTATTTGTAAAATTATATAAAAATTTTATATATGGAAAGTATATAAAATACAATATTTACCTTGCTCCTGCTTTGACTAGCATATCAATAATTTTATCAGACGCACCTTCATATTGAGCATATTTAAAGGGTGTTCCTCGAAAATATCCTATTGTTTCGTTAATATTCATTTTTGATTCTATTAATTTTTTGATTATATCAGGTCTATCAAAATAGATTGCACGATAAAGAAGCATTACCTTAGGTGTTTGCTTGAAATATCCACCATTACTATCATATGTAACATTAATTCTATCATATTTAGTGATATAATTAATAATTTTAGAGAGAAAATCCATATTATCCAATATATGATGATGTAATATATGAATTTGTAATAGTTCATGATATGCATAACTTCTGATTATTCGATGACAATCCTTGGGCAGTTTAAATTGCCATATAAATACATAATATGCCTCATATCTCTTCAATAGGATATCGAATGGTTTTTCAAATCCATATTGAATACAAAATTTAATAAGTTTAACGATATTGTAATTATAGTTGTCGAGGAGAAGATTCATTATTTCTAAATCACCTTGTTCAATAACATATTTCATGATTTTATGTCGTTTTTTCATGATGTTTTTGATATAATATTGTTTTTATCCAAGGTTTTTTAAAAAGCTTGTTTTATCCAAGGTTTTTTTGAAAAAGCTTGTTTGTAGGTTATTTGTTAAATTTTAATCAATTTTTATCTATAAAAGTATTAAATATGAAATTAACACTTTATCTAAAAACTCGTCATTATATGGTCGGAGTAGCAATTTTAATAGTTATAGTTATGATGTGGTATATTTATAAGAATCGATATGAATATTTGGAGTTTTTCTCTAATGCCGTTCCTATTTTGACGGCATATGAATGTATTGCTTCCAATAAACGAATAGTGGATTTTGTTAAGAAAATGAATGGAATCCTAGATAAGTATAAAGTGGAAACAGGTGAAATAGAGGCTTCTGTAAAGTTTTCCAAGGATAATATAAATGTTGGACGTATGGTAGTATTTATTCCAACTGAATATATCAGGAAATTTCCAGAATTGAAAAAGGAGTGCTACAGTGCCGCTAAAATCCCTAATGAAGTACAGATTAATTTAGACGCCCAGTTGTCCAAAGGTGGCTATCAACAGGCTCAGTTGCTTTTCGGTATTGATGAAGGCGAAGGATCTGCTAGGGCTTATCTGAATACTATTAAAAATAACAAAACGGAGTTAATCGGTTATAATATAGATTCAGAACGAATTGCTAAGAAAACCTATAATCAACTCACTTTCATGGATTTTAAAGATAAATGTCGGAAATTCGTGGGAGAGGATTTGTATTTGAAGTTACTAGATGTATTTCCGGTTCAAACATGGAAAATAGTAGGATGTAAGCGAGATAGTAGGATGCCAGAGATGGGATACAGTACTTTTTATATTAATTTGAATTTCGAGTATAAATTAGGGCAATTTGATGAGAAATTGTTTATTTTACTAGGGGCAATATATGACGGGAAAAGAGCGGAATTGAATAAATTTTATAATTGTTACCGAGATACGAATGTTACATGGATTGCCATAGGAAAGAATGAAGAAGGTGAGCTTATTTTTACTATGTATTTTGTTTATAATAGAAATATTAGAAATATAGTAGATACTGAAAAGATAACTCAGTTAAGAGATTATTTTATTAAATTCAAAAAAGCAATGAATATGAAAAAGAGCTTAAAAAAAATAAATGTATAAATAAACAAACGATAATGATCAAAAACATGTTGCGATTCACTAGAGATAGTACTAATTTATATAATTTCGGATTAATGAAGCCATTTTTCAGACGTACTTGTTATGAAAATAATATTTTGTTCAAAGGAGTATCAGATGGTATTATTTATGAGAATTTTCCCTTAGCTGAAACAGTGGTATTTAATAAATGTGGTGGAAAATTTGTATTTGATAATTTGAAACCAGAGAACTTTCCAAGTGTTAAGACAGTTATTACTGATTCTCATCCACATGATCCTGAAGTATTACATAGAATGGGAAATATTAACGGTGGTAAGGTTTTTTTGATTGATTATTATTATTATTCTTATTTATCATGGTTTGAAAATTATCCATATATTGAAGGAATTAGTAAAGAAGATATGGATTTATTGATGAATGAATATAAGATAAGAGATAATCGACCATATGATTTTGAACCTATAATGATTTAGTTAAAAATATAAATTTAAAGATTTTTACGACTATAAATATATGAAGGATACATTTATAATTAATAGAGATATATCATCAATAATTTATTCTTATTTGGGATTTAAAGACCGTTATTGGTTATCATTATGTTCTAAAAGCCATTTCTTTGCATTTAGTAAATATAAACATCCAGAGGTTCTTAATATTAGTGATAAAGATTTATATAAATTAAGTCGTCGAATGGCGAAATGGAAAAATATAAAATTTCGAATTAGTATTTTGGATTGTTTGGGAATGACATTAAACTCAGTGTTGATATCGGACGCAAAATACATTAATTTATTAGAAGTTGATAAAATAACAGATGTTTCTATGTTGAAAAATGCATATTATCTTGACTTATCATTTTGTAGAAAAATCAAGGATGTTTCTATGTTAGGTAATGTTCATACATTGATTATGTATAGATGTTATAATGTGGTCGATGTTTCAATGCTTGGTAAAGTTCATACCTTAAATTTGAGTGGATGTCATGGAATAAAGGATGTTTCGGCGTTAATGAATGTAAAATATTTGAATCTTGGCGGTTGTTATCGAATAACAGATATATCGATGGGATAAAATGAAAGAATTAGATATTTATGGTTGTTTTAGTATTAGAGAAATACCAGATATGAGTTATTTGAAATGTTTTTATGGAATACATTAAAACTGATTTTTTTTTTAGTTTTTATATTATGAAATTCATAATATAAAAAATATGAGTGAATCAAGTATCATTAACAATAAATATTTAATATATGGTATTTTCGACTATTTAACATATGATGATCTAGGAAATGTATCATTGGTATCTCAAAGATGGCGCAGATGGTTTTGTCAATATCCATATCCACGAGTGATTAGATTAGTACTTAGTAAAATGAAACTTCACAAAAAATTGAAAATTATCAAAAAAGTATGCGCTAAATATCCAAATTTCCAGTTTAGAATTATCATTCAAAATTGTGGAATCACTGATGAAATGTTGTGCTTGATTGTGAATAAACAATTTTACGAACTTCGAATTGATGAATGCAGACATATTACAAGTGTTGATTATCTTGGAAATGTACGAATTTTACATGCTCGAAATACATGTATTGAAGAAGGATTTTCGAATTTGAAAAATGTTCATACTTTGAAAACTAATGATTATTTACCCAGAAGTAAAAGAATTCCTAAGACTTATTTCAATTTAGACAAATATTTCGGATTTATCAATATGAAAAATTTGCGATCACTAAATTTGAGTAGATCTTTGATTCAAGATGTTTCGTTTTTAGGTGAATTGAATTTATATGAATTATGTTTAAGTTATTGTTATCATATTGAAAAAGGATTTGATAAATTAGGGAAAATTCATACTCTTGACTTATCAGAAACTCTAATTGATAGTTTAGATGGTTTGAGAGATGTTAAAGAGTTGATTTTGTGTGGATGCTATAGAATTCGATCATTAAAACCATTGATCGGGGGAAAATTTAATAAATTAATTTTGTCATGGTGTATTGGAATAAGTGATATTGATCTAACTACAAATGGTAAAATATGGACAGATAGAGTGTGTACGAAAGGAATTTAACCTTATCACGGTGGTTGATTTTTTGACCTATGTTTAAATATATTTAACCTTATCACGGTGGTTGAGTTTTTGACCTATGTTTAAATACGTTTAAACATAGATTTTTTATAAAATTATCCTTTATAAAGGATCTTCCACCACGACATAA
>JGI10211J14876_10000048_pt1 | contig 38805 bp, 31 predicted proteins | sample Etolagsediment_FD_14876 | JGI IMG/M metagenome (IMG submission 14876)
CATATTTTTTGATAACTCAACACCAATTATATTAGGAGAAATTTCTTTAAAAATATTAACTATATAACCTAATTGAGAACCAATATCTAAAATAATACTTTTTTCAGTGGGATTAGTGCTATTAATAATAGTACCAATTTCAAAATCAGATATAATTTTATTATATGTTAATGCATTAAAAATTTCAAGATAAAAATCATCATATATTTCAATATCTTTTTTGAATACCATTTGTTTATTAATATCTTGAAAACCTTCAGTATTATTTTTATAATATTGTGAAATAAGAGAGATAATAATTAAAATAAAAAATATTGCTAATAAAATTTCTATAGAATTTAAATCTTTTATTTTATTTATAATATTTTCCATTGTTTATAAATATTAAAGTTATTTTTTTATAATAAAAATATATTAATTATAATGAATGAAACAGATATTAATGATACAAGAATAATAGCAGATTTTAAAAATATAACATTTTCAGGATTTCAAAAAAGTAAAGTAAAATTAGAATTAATTAAAAATATAAGAAATAATAAAATAGAACAATCATGTTATTGGAGTATAGAATTATTATGTGCAGGTCATTTTATTGATTTATGGGAAATAATAATATTAATAACTAGTAAATATATTCATATAGGAAATCCTAAACTTTGTATATATTTGGCTTTAAGATATGAAAATTTTAAAGATATTTTAATTAATGGATATATAGATAATGAAATAAAATTAAGAAATAATCCTAAAATAAGAAAATTATTTGCAGAAATTATTTGTATATTATGTTTATCACCTAAAAAACCAAGTTTAGAAACTATTAAAATAGATAAACATGAATATGATATTACATTATTAACTGATAAATTAAAAGCTGATAATGTAGATTATTTAAAAAATTTTTTTAGAGAAGATGATCCTAAACAATTATTTATTCCAATAAATGAATTTTCATATAATTTAAATAAAAAAAATATTATGAATGCGTCATATTGGTTAGAATGGTTATTACAATTTGATAATATATGTAAAAATAATAAAATAAATTTAATTTGTGAAACAAGAGAAAATATACCTGTAGCATTTGAATATCAAAAAGATATAATTTGGTTAATCTGGGATGCTATATTTAATGAAATAGAGAATAGGGATAAAGATAAAAAAATATTAAAAAGAATTATGCATAGTTTACTGAATTTATTTACAATAAAATATAGATTTAATTGTAAAAAAAAAAGAAAAAATATTTTATATTTTGCAATTAGTTTATTAACTGAATATATTAACTTTAATATTAAAATCAATAATAGTGAAAATTATATCACTAGTATAATAAATAAAATTAATACATTATATAAAGAAATAAAAAAAAATGAAATAGCACCAAGCACAGATTATTTATTTAAAAATATTAAAGAAGATAATTTAGATAAAAGTATTTCTAAGATAGAAATGATGAATAATTTATTAAATGTAAATAGCGATAATGAAGATATAAATGATAGTGATAGTAATTAAACTCTATAATAAAATAATAATTGATAACCATTAAGAAAACTCCATTTTAAATCATGACCTTGAAATCTCCAAATTGTTTTAGTATTAATTAATTTTTTCCATTTTATTGGATTTATCTTAGAAAAGCTTGCTCCATCAAAACTAAATTCATTATTATTACAAGTTAAAAGTGAACAAAAATGATTTCCTGTTGTATCTCTAACAATAGCAGAATCTAAAACATATTTAGTATTAAATATATCTAATTTTATCTCTTTATCTTTAATATATTCGGAATACCCAGGACCATTTATTCCATTATCATAAATTTCTAATACTATAATATCTGGTTTTATTGAAATATTTTTGGATTCTAGTAATTGTTCAATTGTTTTACTATCCGCACTATAATATATTGGTAATGAAATCATAAAAATTTCATTTTTATTTAAATAATTAAAAATTGTTAAATAATAATCTAGAGGATTTCCTGCTTCACCAACTTGTCTAATATTTGAATCATACATTTTTTTTTTATTTATAGCATCATAAATTGTTTTAATAAGTAAATTAGTATTTAATTGATAAGCAGTTTTTTTTAATAAATTATTACTAACTGCTTCAATAGCTATATTTAACATAAAAAAAGCTTTTGATAAATTAGTTGATATTTTTGTTCCATTTGCAAATTTACCTTCTATCATAAGTTGTCTAAAATATTTAAAAAATTTTCTACCTTTATCACTAATAAAAAAAGTTATAAAAAATGTGTTAAACCAGCAATTAGATAAATATTGTTTAGGTGGAATAATATTATTACAATCAATATATTTACTAGTTTTAAGATTATTTAATAAAAATTTTTTAACTTTTTTAGATGTATATCTTAAACACTTTGGTTTTTTAAGTGAACCAATATTGATAGTTAATAAATTATTATTACAAAGTAAAAATTTAGTAGGTTTTTCTTTAACAAAAGAAACTAAATATTTATTTATTTTTGGAGAGAAAGAGTGTTTTAAAGTTTTATGTAAATTATGTAAATTATTTAATGTTTTAGAATTATTATTATTAATTATTTTTCTTAATAATATATTTCTTTTAGGTGTAGTATTTTTAATAAATAAAGAGTTTCTATTATTTATAGTTTTATTTTTTAATGTTCTCATTATATATATTAAAAGTATTATATAATTATATATAATAATTATATAATAAGTATGATGCAAAATATGGAACAATTAGAATTACAAAAAGAAGGAATAGAAAAACAAATAGAAGATAAAAGAAGTTGGGATTTTTGGAGCACTATCTTTTTTTGGTTTGGTATTTTAATATTATTAGCATTTTTAGGATTTAATGTTTTAAATTATTTTGGTGATGCTAGTCAATTTTTAGGAAAACTTCTTGATGATATTAAAAATATTTTAGCTCCTATTTTAAAAATTTTTGGTATTAGTGTAGCTCAAACTACAAAACAAACAATTAATGTAGGAACAACAGGAACAAAGGGTTTAATTGATACAATTTCAAATACAGCAACATCTGGTATTGATTCATTAGAAAAACATATATATAATCCTCCTACTTCTAGTGATTCTTCAAATAGTAAAACTGATAATACTTCAAATAATGATAAATCAACAAATAATGATAAATCAACAAATAATGATAAATCAACAAATAATAAATCAACAAATAATACATCAACAAATAATAATACATCTATAACTTCACCTAAATTTCCAACACCAGAAACTCCACCAGAACCTGCAGGATCTAGTTTAGATTATTCATCATCAAAAATTTTAAAGGGTGAAGGATATTGTTATATAGGCGGTTCTTCGCCTGAAGAATGTATACATGTATCAGATGTTAAACAATGTCGCCAAGGGTTTGGTTGGAAAGAAGGAGAGGGATGGTGTAGAAATTTAAAATAAATATAAATTTATAAATAATTTATAAAAAATTTATATATTATTTATCGACTTCTAAAATTTAAAGGACATAATAAATTTTGTCTAGACTGGATACCTGCAATAGCTCTAGTTGAAGGACTAGTAAAAGGACCATTTGGTAAAGTATTAATAAATCCATTTATAGGTAAATTATTTGTATTAAAATTAGTATAACCTCGAGTATTTTGTGTAGCAAAAGTATGAGGTTTAGTATTACCATTTTTATTACCTCTAGCATAATAACTATAAAGATTAGCTTGAGTTCTTAGACCAGAAACATTTTGTATACTACTAGCAACTTTATTTTGTAAAACTAATTTATGAAATTGATTTTGTCTAAACTTTAATTGTGTGCTACAAATAGTTGAATTGTTAGAACAATCACAATTTCCGGGATCACGAGACCACCATCTATATTTACCAGGATTAATCCATACATCTCTTGTTTCTCCATAGATTAAACATAAAGAGGCATCAGTAATAGACATTTATATAATTAATATAATAAATTAATTAACTCCAACAGAATAAACAGGATCCATTTCATCATTAAACCATCTATTTGCTAAATAGTAGGGTTTAGCAGTTCCTAAATCAGTAGTATCACTAGTTGTAAGATTAGGACCATTAGAAACGATAGAATCAATTTCAGAAGTTCCAATAGCATAATTAAAATATCTTAATTCAGATATAAAACCGCCAAATCCACCACCAAATGCAATATTAACATCTCCATAATTTTGTCTAGCAATTCCAGATAATCGATGTCTTCTTACTAAACGTCCATTAATGTAAATATCAATAATATTATTATTTTCACATCTGATAATAACAGAAACCCATTTATTAATAGGTATTTCAGGGACTTCTATATCATCAAAAATAGCAGGTGCCAATGCTTGAGAAACAACATTTTGCTGAAGCGAACTATTATTAAGATATGGAAATTCTGCTTGACATTCTGCAAGTGAAGCAGCAGGATTACTTGGATTAGTTGAAGGATTTTCTTTTTCTGCCATAATTGCTTGTAAACAAGCATTATTAACTTGAGAAAGATTATGACCATAGTTTTCATCAGTAAAAACATTCATTCTAAGTAATAAAGATAATTCAGCAACATTAGGATTATTATTTGGACTAATATATAAACCAGGTCCATTTAAAGGTTCCATAATACCATCAACACCCATATTATTATTACCTTTGCTAAAAATATGTCTAAATCTATCTTTATTATGTCCAAGATTATTTCCATCAATAAAAATCCATGTAGACCAAGTAAATTCTATACCTCTATATTGATCTACACTTCTTAGAATAGGTATAGAACCTCTAACTTGAGGATTACTAGATATTTGCATTTGTTTAGTTCCATTAATCATACCATTAACTAATGAAACATTGGGTTTAGGGGAAAAAATATAAGATAAAATAGCAGTTCCTAAACGTAATAATAAAATAAAACCAATTATTACTAAAATAACAAAAACAATATGAGATACTAAACTATTTTGAGATAAAAAGTCTTTAGCAGAAGTTCCTAATTTTTCAGCTTGATATTGAAGATCCATATTATATATAATATAGAAGAAATAATACTATATTATATTATTTAATATAAATTATAAAATTTATATAACTATTGGTTGACCAAGAGCATTATTATATTCAAAGAATTGTATTTTCATCCGATATTTATTAAAGAAATCACTTAACATAGTTGAACCTAAACCTTCTCTATAAATATTGTATGCTTGTTGAGGATTTAAAGAATTAGCAAAAAATTGAAATCTAGCAACATGTCCATTAAATGTAATATTAGTAGGACCATTGCCNCCGCCACCACCGATATATACATTATCTTTACCTAAACTGACAGCAACACCAGGAAGAATAAAACTTCTTACTAATTTTCCTTGTAAATAAATATCTAAATTTCTTCCTTCAACACTACATATTAAACATACCCATTTTTGTAGATTAACATTACTTACTCTAAATGTTTCATATCTTTGTTGTGGATTATTAGGAACATTTTGTTGTGTAAAATAATCAGTAGCAGGTAAAATAGATGGTGGATTTACAGAATGTCTATTAGTAGTTTGAGAGAACGTTTTAATACCAATTAATAAATCATTTTCAAATGCATCAAGAGCTGCAGCAAAATTATTACCACTAGGATTTAGAGCTCTAGTATTTACTTCACCAGGTTGTGTAGAATCAAAAGGTCCACCATGACCTCCTAAATCAGAACCTTTCATTTCAATACGTGTTTTATGGGGAGCAAAATAAGCTACATTTTTAACTTGACCAAAATTAGTATTCCAATCTTCAATAAAAAACCATAATGCAAACGAATAATTACTACTATTATTTTGTGGTAATCTACTATTATCTATAGTAACACCTGGAATAGTAGGTTGTATACCACTCATTAACATAGTTTGTTTTGCAAAAAATACATTATAAATAACTATTACTAAAATTACTAAAATAACAATTATTAAGATTGTCTCAATTAATGCCATAATATAATATACTATTAGAAATTATATTATTTTTAGATAGAGATTTTTTACTAAAATATTTAATTTATTAAATTTGTAAGGCTAATCCAATTAATTTGATCTTGATTTAATGGTTTATCATAATAAATAATATTTTTAATTCCACCATTTATACCATCATTTTCACCACTAGTAACTATATCACTAGTCATATAAGGCGCAATACCTTCAACACTAGCTACTAAATTATTATTTAAAAATATGTCCATTATACCTGTTCTTAATACTATAACAAAGTCTAACCATGTTTGATAAGGAAATTTATCAGTTTCATAAATAGTTACTAAATTATTTTTTTTAGTTTTACAAGTAATTTTAATTGTATTAGTTTTACCATTATATAGTATATTAGGTTTATTGCCATAATTAAATAGAGAAGTAAATTTATTGTAATTATAATTTGTATTTCTAGGTTGAGGATTAATCCAGAGTGATAAAGAAATAGAGTAATTATAATTATAAATACTCTTAGTAATACCATTTGGTTTTAAATTTTGAAAAGTTCCTAATTTTGTACTTTTATTAGTATAAATAGGACCATTTAATAATACAACACCATTATTTTTAGCTATATTTTTAATAATAATTGGTAATAAAAAGTATAATAAAATTATAATTAATTCTAAAGCAAGTAAAATCCATATAGGTTTTGTTGTTAATTTTAATTCTTTTTCGATATATCTAATAAATTCAATTAATAAACAAGGTATAAAAAATATTATATCTTTTATAAATCCACCTAAAGTAATACCTTCAGCTTCTAGTTCTTTAAAAAATAAATTATCGAATATTTCATAAATTATTGCTAATCCAATTATTACACTAGATCCTATTAATATTGTATTTAAAATTAAAAATATATTTTTTGTTGTTTTTATTATATGTATTAAAAATAAAATTATTCCAAAAAATAAAATAATAAATCCAATTATAATAAGAACACTAATTATAAAATTATTTACAATTTCATTAGTTTTTTCTGTAAAAAAATCTACATTACCATTTTTTTTATTAATTATATTAGCCTCAAACATTGTAGGATTTTTTTTATAAATATTTAAAAAAATATATAGTGAACTAGATAAAATAATAAGTATAAAAAAAGATAAAAAAGCGAATAAAGAATAATTATTTATAAAATTTCCAGGATTTATTTTAATAACTAAATAAATTATAAATCCTGTTATACCAAATATAATTAAGGCTAAAAAAAAACTATTATTTAATATTTCATTCATTAATGAATCATCTTTACTACTATCTGTAGAATCCATAGTTATATAATAGTTATATTAATTCTTTATAAATTTTCAAAAGCAGTTTTTTTTCCATGACAATTTCTACAAAGAGCTACTAAATTATCTACATTATTTGATCCACCATATTCTAATCGTGTTATATGATCTACTTCAAACCATGCTGGTAATTTACATTTACAATCTTTACATTTCCAATCTTGTTGTGATGCAACATATTTTTTTTTAGTTTCACTAACAGATCTTTTTGTTGTTTGTTTACCAGAATTTAACATTCTTCGTTCATATTGATTTTGTTCACTTATATTATTAGATCCTCCAACACAATATTTACTAGATAGATCTAGTATAGGAGTTAATAAATCTTTAGAATTTTTATCTATAGGAACAGATCGTATAACATTTTGTGCACTAGCAAACAATTCTCTTCCATGATTTGGATTATTTTTAAGTAATAAATAAATACCAATACCACCAATAATAAAAAAAGCCATTTGGTAATATTTTTGCCAACTTTTTAATGTATCTAATAATTTTCCATCATAATAAGTATTAGCTACTAAAAATATTACAATTGCTAAAATTAATATTTCAATTTGCATATATATATTTTAAATATATAATATATATGAAGTTGAAACAATTTTTTAAAAACCCAATATTTTGGTTATTTTTAGCTATTATTATTGTATTTGGAATATGTCATTTTTCTTCTAATTTTAAAGAAGGTTTAGAAAATAAATCAAATTATTGTCCAGATGGATGTGAATCATCAACTAGCTCTAATGGAAATTGTACAACAGATAGTTCAGGAAATGAAATATGTCCTATGTATTGTAATAATACTAATAATACTAATAATACTAATAGTAATAAATGTCAATATGATAGTGATTGTTTAAATTGTCCAAAAAGTAAATTATCTCAAGGAAATGCAGAAACACATGCAGAAATTAAAAAACAATGTAAATATATTAAAGAACAAATTAAAAATGATCCTAATTATCTAAAAAAATTACCAGAATATATTCAAAAAAATTTTAAAAAAGATTGTCTACACCATAATAATCATAATAATGATAATAATCATAATAATCATAATAATCATAATAATGATAATGTTGATGGTAATAATTGGAAACAAATTGGATCTAAAATTGGTAAATTATTAGCAAATGATTTAACAAATTCTTAATATTTAAATTTAATCAACTTCATCGATATTTGGACTACTTTGAGGCATTCCTCCAGGCATTCCTCCAGGCATTCCTCCTGGACTTAAATCTTTATAAATTTTAGACATAATAGGTGTACATATATTTTCTAAATTTTTATATTTATCTTCATATTGTTCTTTATCTGCAAATGTATTTAATTCAAGCCATTTTAAAGTATCTTGAATAGCTTCTTCAATTGTTTTTTTATCTTCATCTAATATTTTTTCTTTTATTTTATCGTCATTTAGGAAATTTTTAATTTGATATCCATAATTTTCTAATTTATTTTTACTTTCTAATGTTTCTTTAAATTTTGCATCTTCTTCAGCAAATTTTTCTGCATCTTGTGTCATCTTTTCAATTTCATCTTTTGAAAGATGACCACTATCATTTGTAATAACTACATTATTACTTTTACCAGTAGATTTTTCTAAAGCAGTTACATTTAAAATTCCATTAGCATCAATATCAAATGATACTTCAATTTGTGGAACTCCTCTTGGCATAGGCGGGATATTACTTAGAGTAAATTCTCCAAGTTTATTATTATCTTTAGTTCTAGCTCTTTCTCCCTCATACACTTTAATTGTCACTGCTTCTTGATTATCAGAATAAGTAGAAAAGGTTTGTTTTTTATTTGAAGGAATTGTAGTGTTTCTTGGTAATAAAACTGTCATAACTTCGCCTGCTGTCTCAATACCAAGTGAAAGAGGTGCAACATCTAAAAGAAGAAGATCAGAAGTTTTATCAGATTTAATATCACTTAATACTGCAGCTTGGACAGCAGCACCATATGCAACAGCTTCATCAGGATTAATAGATTTAGATAATTCTTTACCATTGAAAAAATCAGAAAGAAGTTGTTGAACTTTTGGAATTCTAGTTGATCCTCCAACTAATACAACTTCATGAATATCATTTTTTGACATTTTAGCATCTTTTAAAACTTTTTCAACTGGTTCCATTGTTTTTCTAAAAAGATCCATACATAATTCTTCAAAACGCGCTCTTGTTAATGATGAGAAAAAATCTATTCCTTCAAATAATGAATCTATTTCAATACTTGTTTGTGTTGTTGATGAAAGAGTTCGTTTAGCTCTTTCGCATGCTGTTCGTAATCGCCGAATAGATCTTGCATTATTAGAAATATCATGTTTATGTTTTCTTTTAAATTCTTGAATAAAATGATGGATTAATCTATTATCAAAATCTTCACCTCCAAGATGTGTATCACCTGCTGTAGATTTAACTTCAAAAATTCCTTCTTCAATAGTTAAAATAGAAACATCAAATGTTCCACCACCTAAATCAAATATTAAAATATTTGTCTCTTTATCTGTTTTTTTATCTAATCCATATGCAATTGCAGCAGCTGTTGGTTCATTTATAATTCTAATAATATTTAAACCTGCAATTGTTCCAGCATCTTTTGTTGCAGCACGCTGTGCATCATTAAAATATGCCGGAACAGTAACAACTGCATTTTTTACATCATGACCTAAATATGCTTCAGCAATTTCTTTCATTTTAACAAGAATCATAGCTGAAATTTCTTCAGGTTGAAAATTTTTATTTTCATTTTTATAATTAACTTCAATTAATGGTTTATTATCTTGATCAATTACTTTAAAAGGAAAACTTTTAATATCACTTTGAACATGTTGATCATTATATTTTCTTCCAATTAATCTTTTAGCATCAAAAATTGTATTATTAGGATTTAATGCAGCTTGATTTTTTGCAGAATCTCCAATCATTCTTTCATTATCAGTAAATGCAACATAAGAAGGTGTAGTTCTATTACCTTGATCATTAGCAATAATCTCAACTCTATCATTTTGCCAAACACCTACACATGAATATGTAGTGCCTAAATCAATGCCGATAGCAATACCTTTTTCCTCAGTCATATTATTTAATGATCACTATTTTTTAAATATATTTAAAAAATACTATTAATAATTAATAATATTTTTTAAATTATTAATAGTATTTTTTGTTTTTTTTTGTTTTATTTTTAGGTAGATTAATATTAATCTTTTGAATAGAATCTAATAATAATGAATATGGTATAGGTTGAGTTGCATATTCAGTTGTATATAAAAATTTATTAATAAAGTAGATAATATTATTTTTATTATAATTAATTTTTTTAGAACGTGTTGTTAATAAAATATCTAAATAAATAGTTAAAAAACCCCATATATCAGAGTTTTTACGAAAAACTTTAAAATAGTATTTTTTCTCATCAAATATATTAGTATTAAAATCAGTAAATTCTAATAATATTTTTGCAATATATTCTACCATAAATGATGCACCTAAGCTATATTTAATTAAATTATTAAAATTTTCATTTTGACTATTAATATTATTAGCATTAATATCAAAAACTAATGGAAATAAATTATCAATAATATATTTTGTATGACCAATTTCAAAAAAAAATGTATGAATATAAAATATTACAAATTTTTTTAAAAATATTATATCTGGTTTATGTAATAAATTATCTAATGCATTTTTATAAAATTTAACAAAATTTTTAGTAAATAAAATAGTTGAAAATGGTAAATTAAATTGTATTCCTCTTGTTCTAATATTTTCTGGAATATCTGGATAAGATGTAATAGATATATCTATTACACTAGATAATGCCCAATCTATTATTTTTATTTCGCTATCAGGATTATTTGGTTCAATTAATAAATTATTACTTTTAATATCATTATGATTTAATCCTAAATTATTCATAGGAAAAATAGCATATTTAAGTAAATAATAAAAATGGTCATTAAAATATTTAAATTTTTTAATGATATTTTTATTTTTATCAATTAATTCAAATAATTCTTTTCCACCATAAGGAATATTAATTATATCAAATAAATCTATATTTTTATTAATATTATCTTTTGAAATTTTAAGTGAATCAAGAAAATAACATTTTTCTAAATTTTTCATATCTTTTTTTAATAAAGCTTGTGGTTGACATGTAAATATTTCATTAATTAAAAAAAATTTATTATAATTTGGTATCCTTAATATTATTGGTTTAATTTTATTATTTAATGCCATTTCTTTAGAAATTTCATCTTTATATGATAATTTACTAATTCCATTAAATTTAGATGTTTGATTTTTACATTTTAATGCTGGAAAAAAAACACATCCAAATCCGCCTGACCCTATAACTTTTCCTCCATTTTGAAAATTTATATTCATATATATTGGTATTATTATATTAATACTATAAATGTAATTATTCTCTTAAACTTAAAATAACTATTATAATTAATAAAACTATTAATAAACTAAAAAAAATAATTTTCTCTCTCATTTTTAGATCCTCTTTTTTAACTTCTTTTTTAGGTTTATAATTTTTATAATATTCAATCATTGAATCTTTATATGACATAATAGGTTTATTTAAATGAATATTAACTCTATTATGTATAAAATGCATCCATTTTGTAAAAGATTCACGTGAATCTAAATAAGGTATTACAGGATAATCATCTAATATTTTACTAAAATGTTTTCCCATTTCTTCATCTGGTAAAAGTAATGGTATTGTTTGAATAAAATTATAATATTTTTTTTTAATAGTTTCATTAGGTGTTAATGAGTAACATATTGCTATTGTATGTAAAAAAAACCAAAAGTTTGGTCCCCATATTAATGAATCAAGCTGCATTATTAATTAAACAATATAAAAAGATTAATTTAATTACTAATAGATGAAAAATTTCAACTTTTGTAATAATTGTGGTAAATTAGGACATTTATTTCATCAATGTAAAATGCCGATTACTAGTATAGGTATTATTGCATATAGAATAAATAATAATAAATTAGAATATTTATTAATAAGAAGAAAAGATAGTTTAGGTTTTGTTGATTTTTTAAGAGGAAAATATAATATTAATAATAAAGAATATATTTTAAATTTATTAAATAAAATGACATTAAATGAAAAAAATTTATTATTAAAATCAAGTTTTAAAGATTTATGGTATTATTTATGGGGAGATAATATAGGAATACAATATAGAAGTGAAGAAAAAGTTTCTTTAGAAAAATTTAATGAATTAAAAAATGGTGTAATATTTAATAATGAAAAATCAAACCTAGCTTTATTAATTGAGGAAAGTAATAATAATTATTTTAATTATTTAGAACCTGAATGGGGGTTTCCAAAAGGAAGAAGAAATTATCAAGAAAAAGATATTGTATGTGCTTTACGAGAATTTCAAGAAGAAACTGGTTATGATAAATCACAACTTCAAATAATTCAAAATTTATTACCATTAGAAGAAATATATACAGGTTCAAATTTTAAATCTTATAAACATAAATATTTTATTGCTAATATTGAAAATAATATAAATCCAGAAAATAATTACCAAGAAACTGAAGTAAGTTCTATTTCATGGAAATCTCTTGATGAATCTATTAAATGTATTAGAGAATATAATTTAGAAAAAATTTATTTAATTAAACAAGTAAATAAAATTTTATTAAGATATAACTTATATTCATAATATATATGAAATCAAAAAAAAATAAAAAATTTTTTAAAAATCAACAAAGGAAAAAAAGAAGTAAAAAAATATATAAAGGTGGAGTCAAATCAGATACTAATAGTAGTTTAGGATCATTAAGTTCTTTATCTTTACCCGACTCTAATGTATCACAAGAAAGTTTAGCTGATTCAATAAAAAGTAATATATCCTATTTAGGAGATACTATTCAACAAGCATTCTCAAAAAGTTTTAAATTAAAAGCATCACCAGAAGCATCACCAGAAGCATCACCAGAAGCATCACCAGAAGCATCACCAGAAGCATCACCAGAAGCATCACTAAAAGTATCACCAGAAGCATCACCAGAAGCATCACCAGAAGCATCACTAAAAGCATCACCAGAAGCATCACTAAAAGCATCACCAGAAGCATCACCAGAAGCATCACCAGAAGCATCACCAGAAGCATCACCAGAAGCATCACCACAAATGGCACCAGAAGCATCGCCAGAAGCATCACCACAAATGGCACCAGAATCACTACCTGAATCATTATCATCGAAATCAATATCTAAATCATCACCAAAACAAACAAAAAAATTAAAAATAGTAGTTAAAACAAAAAAAAGTGATAAAAAATTAAGTATAGAAGATAGTGATTCATTAAAAGATTTATATGATAAAATAGAAGATATAGAAGATCTTAGTGAAAAAGAAAAAAGTTATAATAAATTTCTTGATAAAAAAGAATTATTAAATAGAATAGATATTTTAGATAATGATAATTATAATTATTTATATCCATCATTAGATGATCCAAATTTTAACATTAAAATAACAGAAAAAAAAGAGTTTTTTGATACAAAAAATGATATTAAAATAAAAGATGTTAAAATAGAAGCTGATAAAATTTGTAATATTACACCCGAATTAGCACCACATCAACAATTTGTTAGAAATTTTTTATCTTTTCAAACACCATATAATAGTTTATTATTATACCATGGATTAGGAACAGGAAAAACTTGTGCAGCAATATCTGTAGCAGAAGAACAGAGAGAATATCTAATGCAATTAAATTTAAATCAACGTATAATAATAGTTGCATCACCAAATGTGCAAGAAAATTTTAAATTACAATTATTTGATGAGAGAAAATTAGAATTAATAGATGGAATATGGAATATTAAAAATTGTGTAGGAAATAAATTTATAAAAGAAATTAATCCAAATAGTATGATGGGACTAACAAAAGAATTAGTTATAAAACAAATTAAAAATTTAATAAATAATTATTATTTATTTTTAGGATATATAGAATTTTCAAATTTTATAGCAAAAAAATCAGAAATACAAGGTGAAACAAGTAATAAAAAAATATCACAAAAATTAAAAAAATATTTTAATAACAGATTAATTATAATAGATGAAGTTCATAATATTAGAATTAGTGATGATAATCAAAATAAAAGAGTAGCTCAAGAATTATTTAAATTAGTTAAGCAAGTAGATACATTACGTTTATTATTATTATCAGCAACACCAATGTATAATTCATATAAAGAAATAATATGGTTAATAAATTTAATGAATTTGAATGATAGAAGATCGCAAATAAAAGTTAAAGATGTATTTGATAGTAATGGAAATTTTATAGAAATAGATGGAAATGAAGTAGGAAAAGATTTATTAAAAAGAAAAGCAACAGGATATATTTCATATGTAATGGGGGAAAATCCATATAGTTTTCCATATAAAATTTGGCCAATGCAATTTTCACAGGAAAATAGTATAATTAATCAAAAATTTGGTGATTTAAAAACAAAATATCCAACTATTCAATTAAATAATAAAAAAATAATTCAACCATTAGAGCATTTAGATATTTACTTAGAAAAAATAGGTTCTTATCAAGAAAAAGTATATAATTATATAGTAACTCAATTAAAAAATTCTTTAGAAAGTAATAGTCAAACAATAACTTTTGAAAATATGGAAACATTTGGTTATATTACTTTACAAAAACCATTAGAGGCATTAAATATGACATATCCTTTAGATATATTAGATGAATATATAGAAGAAGAGAAGTATACACTTGATAGTAAAGATTTAGTAGGAAAAAATGGATTAAATAGAATAATGAAATATTCATTATCAACTGCGCCACCATCAAGATCAAAATTTGTATATAAAGATTTAAATTTTGGAAGGATTTTCTCTCCTACAGAAATAGGAAAATATAGTAAAAAAATAAAAAAAATTTGTGATAATATAATAAATTCGACTGGTGTAGTATTAATATATTCACAATATATAGATGGTGGCGTATTACCAGTAGCATTAGCTCTAGAAGAATTAGGATTTACAAGATATGGAAATACAAAATCATTATTTGAAACACCACCAGTTGAAATGTTAGATGTAAATACATATAAACCAAAAAGTGATGTTGAAGGTTCTAAATTTAAACCAGCAAAATATATAATGATAACAGGAAATAAATATTTATCACCTGATACAATAAATGATATAAAAGGTGCAACAAATCCAGATAATAAATATGGAGAAAAAGTAAAAGTAATATTAATATCACAAGCAGGGAGTGAAGGTATTGATTTTAAATTTATAAGACAAGTGCATATATTAGAACCATGGTATAATATGAATAGAATAGAACAAATTATAGGAAGAGGTGTAAGAAATTGTAGTCATAAAGATTTGCCATTTATAGAGAGAAATGTTGAAATATTTTTACATGGAACGCTATTATCAAGTAATCAAGAAGCAGTAGATTTATATGTTTATAGATTAGCAGAATTAAAAGCAGTTCAAATAGGAAAAGTATCAAGATTATTAAAAGAAATAAGTGTAGATTGTATATTAAATATTAGCCAAAATAATTTTAATGAAGATATATTAAAACAAAAAGTAGAACAAAAATTATCAAATAATGAAATAATAGAATATAATGTTGGTAATAAACCCTATACAGCAATATGTGATTATATGGAAAGTTGTCAATATAAATGTGTTCCAGATAAAAATATAGAAAGTAAAGATGTTAAAAATTTTACATATTCTGAGTCATTTATAATTATGAATAATGAAAAAATAATTGAGAGAATTAAACAATTAATAAAAGAAAAATATTTTTATTATAAAGTAGATTTAGTAAATTTAATAAATTTATATAAAATATATCCAATTGAACAAATAGATTATGCATTAACGCAATTAGTAAATGATAAAAATGAATTTGTAATAGATAAATATAATAGATTAGGACATTTAATTAATATAGATGATTTATATATTTTTCAACCAATTGAATTAACAAATAAAGACGTATCATTATATGATAGAAGAACTCCAATATATTATAAACGTAATAAATTAAATATAAATAGTATAAAAGATTTAATTAAAGAAGAAGTAAAAGAAGAAAAAATAGAAGAACAGGAAGATTTAGCTGCAAAAAATATAATAAAAGAAATATATGATAAATATTTAACTGGAACTCAAGAACAACTAGTATTAAGGGGTGAAAAAAATTATTATAAATATATGTCTTTAGTATTTAAAGAATTATCTAAAGAAATAAGTTTAGAATTATTAGAATATTTTTTAATCTCTCATTTATTAGAAATGTTATCTTTTGATGATTTAATAATAGTTTTAAATTATTTATATTATAATAAACTAACAGATTTTGAAAATAAACTTAAAGAGTATTTTGATAAACAAATATTAAAAAATAAAAAAATAGAAGGGTTATTATTAAATGATAAAGGAAAACAAAAATTAGTTATAAAACAAGCTAAAAATTGGAAAAATGCAGAAAGTGAAGATTATGTAGATTTAACTGAAAATTTAAAAAGTTTATTAATTCCAATAGATAAATATAATAGTATTTTAGGATTTATAGGAGATTTTAAAAATGATTATAATATTTTTAAAGTTAAATTATTAGAGAAAAAAAGAAATAAGGGTGCCAGATGTGATCAATCATCAAAAAAAGAATCAATTGATACACTTAATAGTATATTAGATAATGAAAAATATACATCATCAAATACAAGTAATATAAATCATATACAAATTTGTATATATCAAGAATTATATTTAAGATATTTTAATGAAATAAAAAAAGATGACAAAATATGGTTTTTAACACCAGGTGTTGCAATATTAAATAATATTGAAAAAATAAATAGATAATTTATTAAATTAAATTTATTTAATTATTTTTTTTTAAAAATTTTTTAGGATCATCAATTTTAAATATTATTAAAAATACATATACTATTAATAAAACAATTAAAGTTATAGATAACATTATTATAAAATTTCTAATATTACATAATAAATCAAAACCTGGTTTATCACAAAATAATTTTTTAATTTCAATATCAAGGTTTGATGCTATATTAAGATTAGTAGATGAATCAATACCCCAATTTCTTTTAATATCATTTCTAATATCTTCTTCTTGATAAGACATATTATATAATATATTTATAAAATATTAAATATAATATATTTAATTTAATTTAATTAAATTAAATCTAAAATTGAAAAATAATAAAAGATTTTATTATAATAAAATATATGACTTCTAAAAGTGAAAGTAAAATTAGTATGCCTAAAAAAAAAATTTTAAATAATATTTTTATACCTACAATATTATCAAAAAATTTAAATATTAAATTTATTGAAGTAGATACAAATATTAAAGATAAATTAAAAAATGTTTTATCAAAAATTTTAGAGGGTAAATGTAATATCGATGGTTATATTAAAAAAGATTCTATTAAAATAATTAGTTATTCATGTGGTATATTAAAAGGAAATTCTATTGAATTTAATGTTATTTTTGAATGTTTAGTTTGTCATCCGGTTGAAGGTATGTTAATAAATTGTGTAGTTAAAGATATAACAAAAGCAGGAATAAGAGCAGAATTACCTAATGGCGATAAAACACTTGTTATATTTATTGCAAGAGATCATCATTATAATTCTCAAAAATTTTCATCTATTAAAGTAGACGAAGATATAAGAGTAAAAGTTTTAGGACAAAGATATGAATTAAATGATAATTTTATTTCAGTAATTGCAGAATTAGTTAATACTAAAGAATTAATAGAAGTATCAAAAAAAGAAACTATTAAAAAAAGTAAACCAAAATTAGTATTAAAAGAGTAAATATTAAATAAATATTATTTAAATAGTAAAATTTATTTAAATAATAAATAATTATGTCAAGAAATGATGAGTTAAACGAAATAAAAGAAAAAATAGAAAATATGGATAAAAAAGATCATATTGAAATATTAAATATTTTTAAAAAATTTCCAAATATTATATTAAATGAAAATAATAATGGAACATTTATAAATATTTCAGATTTAGATAATAAAATAGTAGATGAATTAAAAAAATATATTAATTATATTGATACACAAAAACAATTTTTAGAAAAAGATGAAACAAAAAAAAATCAGTTAGAAAATAAATTTTTTAAATTAAGTTAAATATAATAATATATTTAATCTAGATAATGCTAGAATATTTAGAACCATTTATGTTAACAAATCAAAATTTAAATAAATATTATACATTATTAGATAATAAAAATTTACTAAATAAAGTTGAAAAAATAAATTTATTTAGTAAAGATAAAAAAAAGAGTAGTAATATTAATAAAAATGAAAATAAGTTTTCTATAGATAATGAAGATAAATTATTTTGGGCTTTTTATATTTTTTTACATGGTTATAAAGAATACTATTTAATATCAAATCATTTTATTACTGAAAAAAATTTTAAAATAAATTGTATAGAAGAAATAAGAAAAAATAAAGATTTATTAAAAAGTAATAAAATATCAAAAAATATAGTAGAAAATGAATTAGTTAATGAAAAACAAATTTCATTAAATGCACTTAATTGTTTAGCATTATTATATAAATTAAATATAATTTATATTAAAAAACGATTAATATATATAATAAATTATAGTGATGAAAAAATATGTAATTGTAAAAATATTATTGAAGATAAAGATAATAAAATAAATATTATTAATTTAACATCAGATGTAATAGATGAATTAATAAATACATATTATATAATAGATAATTTAAATAAACCTATAAATGCGATAAGTTATTATAAATTAGATGATTTAATTAAAATATCAAAAAAATTAAATTTAGAGATTATAAATAAAAATAAAAATAATATTTATCTTGAAATTAAAAATTATATAAATAATTAAATAATTAGATATTTATAAAATTGAAAGTTATATTAAGATAATATAAATATAATAAGTAATTTATATATATGTCGGTCAGCACTAAAAAAAGTTCTGAACAAAAAACTATTAAAACAAAAGAAAAATTACCTAATGAATTTGATAATTTAATTAATACTTATTTAGAAAATATTTATAAAGATGATGAAAGTAAGAATTTAGAATTAGAAGTAAGATTTGGCACTAGAAATATAGAAAAAATATCTAAAATAGATTATATAAATGTTATTAAAGTTCTAATAGGTCAAGGTTTTGAAATACTTCAAGATGATTTATATTTATTACGGATACAATCAGAATATTTAGATGAAAAAACAGGTAAAACAAAAATATCTAATATTCGAACTGAAATTGAGGGTTTAAATAATATTGAAAGTTATTGTCAAAAAAATAATATTATTTCATTGATGGCAAATGGTCATGTTGGATTTACACAAAAAAGTTATTTTACAAATGGCGAAGAAACATATTTACCTGTAAATCAAGATGAATTTAATTTTAGATTATCATTACAATTAGAAAATAAATTATCAGAATCTTCAGAAATTATACAAAATATTATAAGACAATGGAATGATAATAAAAAAATTTTTAGATTTATTAAACGATGTAAATTAGTACATAAAGATTATCCTTTAGTAGTAGATTTAGGTATAGTTAAAACATCAAAAAAAAATAGAAATTATTATATTCCAGAGTATGATATAAAATCAGCAGAAGTGTTTAATGGTCAAGAATTATATGAAATAGAAATTGAAATAGATAATAAAAAAGTATCAGAAAATATTTTATTTAAATCACCAATAACTTTAAGTCAATCAATTAGAAAAGTAATAAAATTTATTATGTGTGGTTTACAACAAACAAATTATCCAATTTCATATAGTGAACAGAATAAAATAATTCAAGAATATTTAAAAATTGTTAAAGATAAAAGTTATAGAGAAGACCAAAAAGGATATCCTCGAGATTTTATTGGACCTTCATCATTAACATTACAAATACAAAATATTATATCTCTAGATGTTGCACAAGAAAGTGATTCAGTTATTTCAAATGTCAGAACAAATTATACAGTAACAGATAAAGCGGATGGATTACGTAAATTATTATTTATTAATGAAAATGGATATATATATTTAATTAATACAAATTTAAAAATTGAATTTACTGGTTATAAAATAAGTGAAAGTGATCTATATAATACTATAATAGATGGGGAACATATTACAAGTAATAAAAAGGGTAATCCTATTAATTTATTTGCAGCATTTGATTGTTATTTTATTAATAATAAAAATGTAACACCATTTGCTTTTTATAAAACGACTAGTGATGAAAAAAGCAGTGAAACAAGATTATCAATTTTAATAAGTCTAATTAAAAAAATTAAATTACAATCAAAATATGCTCAAGAAATTCCATTTAGAATTGAGGCAAAAAAATTTTATGCAGATAGTCCAACGCAAGATATATTTAAAGCATGTAGTATAATTTTAAATAATATTGATGAAGGATTATTAGAATATAATACAGATGGTATTATTTTTACACCAAAAAATATGGCTGTAGGTCAAGATAAAATAGGTATACCAGCTCCTTCATATAAAACTACATGGATTCATTCATTTAAATGGAAACCACCTGAATTTAATACTATTGATTTCTTAGTTACAATTAATAAAAATTCAGCAGGATTACCAATTATAAATAATATGTTTAAAAGTGGAATTGATTTACAAAAAGAAACACAATTAACAAGTTATCAAACAATTACATTAAGAGTAGGGTTTGATGAAAAAAAACATGGTTATATTAATCCATGTGAAAATGTTATTAATAATAAATTACCAATTCAAGAAGATATAGAAAATGTAGAACCATATAAACCAGTTCAATTTTATCCAACAAATCCAACAAATTATAATGCAGGAATAGCTAATATTTTATTACAAAAAGATAAATTAGATCAATATAAAATGTTTACAGAAGAAAATGAAGTAATTGAAGATTTTACTATTGTTGAATTTAAATATGATCATAATAAAGATGAATTTTGGAAATGGATACCTTTAAGAGTTCGAACAGATAAAACTGCTGAATTAAGATCAGGTGGAAAAAATTATGGTAATGCATATCATGTTGCAAATAGTAATTGGCATTCAATTCATAATCCAATTACAAAAGAAATGATAACAACAGGAGAAAATATACCTTATCAATTAGGCGATGATGATATTTATTATAATAAGGTAACAGATAAATCAAAAAATTATACAAAAGCTTTACGTGATTTTCATAATTTATATGTTAAAAATATGTTAATTAAATCTGTGAGTATTCCTGGAAATACATTAATAGATTATGCTGTAGGTAAAGGTGGTGATTTACCAAAATGGATTGGTTCAAAATTATCATTTGTATTAGGTATAGATTTATCGAGAGATAATATTGAAAATAGATTAGATGGTGCATGTGCTAGATATTTAAATTATTATAAAAAATTTACTCAAATGCCATATGCATTATTTGTGCAAGGAAATTCATCAGTAAATATTAAAAGTGGCGAAGCATTAGTTACAGAAAAAGGTAAACAAATAATTAAATGTGTTTTTGGTGAAGGACCAAAAGATGAAAAAATTTTAGGAACAGGTGTATATAAAAATTATGGTGTAGCAAAAAATGGTTTTGATATAAGTTCAATTCAATTTGCAATCCATTATGTTTTTGAAAATATTTTAACATTAAATAATTTTTTGAAAAATATAGCTGAATGTACCAAATTAAATGGATATTTTATTGGAACTAGTTATGATGGAGATACAATTTTTAAAGAATTAAAAGGTAAACAAAAAAATGAAAGTATATCAATTTATAAAGATGAAAAAAAAATATGGGAAATAAAAAAACAATATAATAATGATACTTTTGAAAATAATAATAGTTGTTTAGGATATGCTATTGATGTTTATCAAGAATCGATAAATAAAACATTTAGAGAATATTTAGTTAATTATGATTATTTAATTAGAATTTTAGAAAATTATGGGTTTATTCTTTTAACTAGTGAAGAAACTAAAGAATTAAACATGCCAAATAGCATAGGAACATTTAATCAATTATTTTATCAAATGCAAAATGATATTAAAAAAGATAAAAAATTAAAAACAGCATTTGGACAATCACCTTTTATGACAGATGAAGAAAGAAAAATATCATTTTTAAATAAATATTTTATATTTAAAAAGGTTAGACAAGTTGATATAGAAGAAGTATATAAAATAGAAATAAATAAAAAACCAGAAGATGATGTTGTAGATATTGAAGCTACAATAGAGGCTAAAAAAGTTTTAGAAGATGAAGAAATAAAATTAGAATCAAGTAAAAGTAAAACAAAGTTAGAAAAAGTTAAAAAAACAGATATTAAAGAAGAAATAAAATTAAAACCTACTAGTGAAGTAGATAAGCCAAAAATAACAACCTCTGTAAAAGAAACTATTAAAATTAAAAAATCTACACCTAAAAAATAGATTATTTTATAAAATTTTATAATAATTGTAAAATAATCTAAATATGTTTTTTTAATTATATATATCTAATAAATGACATATTTTTTATTACCAAAACTATCTAATAAATTAAATATTAATAATTTAGAATTAACTTTTATTAATAATGAGACCGAATTATATTTAATTAGTAAATCACTAAAAGAATATTTAAATTTAATGAAAAAAAAAATAGATAATATATGTTTAGACTGGGATATATATAAAAAATATACCAATCCATATGAATATATACATACTATTATATCTAATTCACAAAAAATTAGTATATCTAAAATTAAACCATTATCAAGATCATTTTATAAAATGATAGAAATAGCACAAACATTTTCATTATTTGAAAATTCTGAAAATATTAAAACATTTCATTTGGCAGAAGGACCAGGTGGATTTATAGAAGCATTTGTATTTTTAAGAAAAAATAAAAAAGATACATATTATGGTATGACTTTAATATCAGATGATATTAATATTCCTTCTTGGAAAAAAAGTAAATTATTTTTACAAAAAAATAATAATATTATAATTGAATCTGGAAAAGATAATACAGGCAATCTTATGAATAAAGATAATTTGATTTATTGTTTAGAAAAATATAATAATACAATGGATATAATTACAGGAGATGGTGGATTTGATTTTTCATTAGATTTTAATAAACAAGAAGAAATTTCTATAAATTTAATATTTGCACAAATATGTTTTGCTCTTGCTATGCAAAAAATTAATGGAACATTTATTTTAAAAGTATTTGATTTATTTACATTTGCTAGTATAGATTTACTTTATATTTTATCATTATCATATGAAAGAGTATATATAATGAAACCAAATACGAGTAGATTTGCAAATTCAGAAAAATATATTATTTGTAAAAATTTTAGATTAAATAATTCAAAAGAGATTGTAAAAAAATTAAGTAATTTTTTTCCATATTTAAATAATAAAGATTATATTAAAAGATTTTTAAATATTGATATTAGTTATTTATATAAAAATAAAATAGAAGAAATTAATGCTATATTTGGACAACAACAAATTGAAAATATAACAACTACATTTAATTTAATTGAAAATATTAATATTGATAAATTAGAATTATATAAAAAAAATAATATTAATAAATGTATTAACTGGTGTCAAAAATATAATATTCCATGTAATAAACATTTATATATTCAAAATAATATTCAAAATAATATTGAAAATATTATCGAAAATGATTTTGAAATTGATGCTAGTAATAATGAAAATCTTTTATCTATCGAATAATTATTTAAGAACAATTTGCAACACTGGCTCCATATGTTCCTCTACATCCACTAAAACCACCAGGCATTTTTTCATAACCTAATCTTCTAGGTATTGGTGCACAAACATTACTATTACCCTGTCTATGAAATTGATTATTGGTACAATTAGATAATTTATTTTTAATAAAGTATGGTCCCTGACTATTTGTTGTATATTTTCCTGCATTTGCTGCTTGAGCTCCAAAAGCACTAGTAAATGATGCTGCATTTTTTGTTATTGTATTATATTTTAATCTAGCTATACGACTGCTTGAATCAACTGCTCCTTGAACTTGAAATTGAACATTATTTGGTTTAAAAATAGCAGTTGCTCTAGGTGGATTATTTGGTGGGTTTCCAATATTATTTCCACAACAATCAACTGCTGTTGGTTGACATCTATCTGGACAAGTTCCAATATAAAATGTTTGTGGTCCACAACTATTATCTTCTGGCCAAGCTGGATTACTTGTTCCTGGAATTAATCTAGCATTTGGATTAACTAATTGTGTAATATTTTCATTTTGAGTAAAGGTCTTACATCTACTTCTTAAATATGCTCTGCTATCTGTATAATAATTTTTATTTAATAAAGTTACTGCTGATTTAATTACATTATTTTCAGGATTACATGCAACACATGCTGGTCTTCCAGGATTAACACTATTTTCAGAAGGATTTATAGTATCTTCTGGAAATGAAAATGGAACTCCATCTTTACCCCATAATCTTTCTCTATCAAAATAATTTTGACTCCATTGACCATTTTTATCATCATTACATCCTTTACATGGAGCACTATTTGGTCTATTATTTGGTTTGTTTTTAATATGAGCAGTTCCAGGTCTATCCATTAATTGTGCTACTGATAATTTATTATATTTTCCACCAACATTACCAGAACCATCTGTTACATTTAATTGTAATCTCCAATGTTTTAATGGTTGAGGTCCAAAATTTCTAGCAATAGCTCCAACACCACTAGGCATTTGACCTGTAATTCTATCTTGTGGTTTTCTATTTTTTGCATTAGCTACTCTACTATTTCTTCCAACTGTTACAGCTGGTTCACTAGTAGCTAATTGATGTGCACCTATAGCACCTCGTTGTTTAGTTCCGGCTCCACCATGAGTATGAACAGCATTTACAATAGGACGTTTGTTAATAGTATTAATAACATTAAATAAATTACTAGATATATCTCCCTTCCAAGTTTTATAAGGTTGAGGTTGCCACATATAAGTATATTGTTTATCTGGTATCATTAATATATATATATTAGAGAAAATTTATCTATATATATATATAATTATGTTAAGATTAAGTGATTTAATTATATTTATATTTATATTTATATTTATATATCTTATATATCATCATTTTTATATATCTACTCCTAAAATAATAGAATCATTAGAAATGTTAAAAATTCCATCTACTATTGATATTAATTTTAGCACAAAACAACCTTTTGGTTTAGAAAATCTTAATCATGAAATTGAAATTCTTCAAAAAAAACAAAAAGAAACATTAGATGCAATAGAGAGAATTAAAAATAATATTGAAAAAAATAATTAAAATATTTAATAATATTTTGATACTATATATGTGGTTAATATCAAAATTATCAAAAAACATAGTATTAATAGTAATATTATTAATTATTTTATTATTAACTATAATAAATAATAGTATTTTATTTGAAGGAATTGATACTACACTTACATCTGCTGATACAAGTAAAATTGAAAATAAATATAAAAATAATTTATTAAAAGAAGGAAAAGAAAAAATATTAAATATTAATTTTGATAAAAATTATAATTTACAACCTATTCAACAAGATATAGATGAATTAAATAATACACAATTAGAAATTGATAATTCAATAGATAATATAAATCAAAGTTTGACTGATATTGTTAGTAAAGCTGGAAAAAAATTTGGAAACCAAATATTAAATTTACCTGCTAAAAATGCAGTTGGACATAGAGTTGTTACTGATGGCATGAAAAGACATTTAAATCATATGGTTACCCCAAATCCATTTAATCCTTCTAGTTCTTCTAATACACCAAATGATCTAGAAGATTTATCTAGAATAGGTATTAAAGGAAAAGCATGTATAAGTGCCCGTAAATGTCAAACTCCTGATTTTTATAAAGGTATATATATACCTGTTTCAAATTCATTATTTGGTGAATGTCCTTGTCCAAGTGATCCAGGTAATAATGGTAAAGGAAATTGGGCATGTTGTCCTACGGCAACAATAAATTAAATATATAGTATATAGTAGATATATATAAAATAATATATATATATACTATATTTAAAAATGACTGATCCAAGTAATAATGTAGGATTTTTAGGTCCAGCATATAATTATGTCCAACATATTAGAAGTCCAACAGATATGGGATTAGAAGTTTCTGGTGATATGTGGAAATTTGGTAATGATGTAGCTATTATTGGTGATTATATTGCTGTATTAATTGCAGGTGAATCAAGAGCAAATTTATATCCAGAAAGACCACTAGGAAATTCATTTTTTTTACCAACAATTGCAAAATGTACAGCTGCAAATGGAGATAATAGTGGAAATCAAGTTCAAAGATCATTATATATAAATAATATATCAACTGGAAATGTTCCTTTACTATCAGGTTTAGCAGGTGAAGATTTTACTAGTTTTCGCGGTTTAGTTCCAGGAATAGCACAAAATTTAGAAGTATTAAATCCTATAGCACTTGCACAAGAATTATTTGAAGGAGGTAGTCCACCATGTTTACATGTAGAACTTCCTACTATAGACAATAGTGGAAATGTTATAGATGCTTCGGGTTATTTAACTATAGTTGACTTACAAAATATGGATCCATGTTCAGTAGCTATTGCAGGTGGTAAATGGAAATCTTGGTCAAAACCAGAAGGTGTTCCTTGTGGAACAGATGATTTATTAACAGGAGATTGTAGTTGTAAAACAACATTTCAAAATATGTTTCCAGATAATCCTTATAAAAAAAATATTTTTACAGAGGAAAATTTAACAGAAATTTATATTATTATACTAGGTATTTTAGGATTATTTTTATTATTAAAAGTTTTACATAAAATTAAATAAAATTAACTTTCTAAATAATTATAGATAAAATTAGAATTATTTTTAATATCACCTGCTAAAATAGATTGTTCATATATTTGTCTTAAAACATCATTTGGTGCATTAGTTCCTACTTTAATTAAATTATGTTTTTTTAAATAATTTTTAATTTCTATTATAGATTTTTTATAAAGTTTAGTAATATCTTCCTTTATATTTTTTCTAGTCGTATTGTTTTTAATTAAAATGCTTACATGTTTACCTTGTTTACCTAATTTATATTTAGTAGTTTTAGTATGACGATCTATTACATTTAGTGTATTTTTATTATTAAAATTTTTTTTAATATTTTGTAGTTTTTCTTGACGTTCTTTAATAATAATATTATTATCTTTATTTTGTAATTCTTCTTTATCTTCAATACTATTTTCTGAATGTATTTTTATTTTTTCAATATTTGTAAAAGTATTTCCAGAATTTAAATCTTGACGTTTTTGTGTTAAACGTTTCCATTCTCTAAATGTTGGTTTATTACCTGATTTTAAACAACCATAAGGTTTTTCTTCTAAAATTATTGAACTATTATTACTAATAATAACATCATTATTTTCACTATTTTCACTATTTTCACTAATTTTACTAATTTCACTAATTTCACTAATTTCACTATTATTACTAATAATAATATCATTATTTTCACTATTTTTACTATTTTCATTATTACTAGATGCTATTCTATTAGAGTTATCAATTATAACACTACTAGTAACATCAGTAGTAACATCTTTTAAATCATTTGGTAAATCTAAATTTATTAAATTATTTTGTAATTTTCTCTCTTTTTTTAAAGTTTGTTTTTTAATTTTTGTATTTTGTTTTTTCTCATTTAAATCTTGTAAAAAACTTAAAGATGTATTAAATTCATCATTAAAAGATTGATCATTAATATTATCATTAATAGATGTATTAGAATTTGTTTTTTCTGTATTATCATCTTGATTTTTTTTTTGATAATCTTTAATTTTTTTTAAAAGTTCTTTTTTAACTTGATTAGATTTAACTTCAATATTTGGTTTTTGTTTTTTTTCCTTTTTATTTTTAAAAGTTTTTTTAAGAGTAAATAAATCAGGATTAATTTCTATAATTTTTCTACTTTTATTTTGATACATTTAAAATTAGAAAAGACAAAACATTATGAATAATTACTAATTTAACGATATAATGAAAAAATATTAATATCTTCTTTATCATCTTCTAAATTCATTAATTTTAACCCATCATCTAAATCATCTAAATTAATTTTTTTTCTAGAATTAATAGGTTTGCAAAAAATTCTACGACTATGACTTATTTTTGTTTTTGTTAATAATGTTTCTATACTTCTGCCATAATATTTAAATTTTTTACTATGTTTTTTAAACCATTCAGTTAATATACTATTTTCAATATCAATAGTCCAATTAATATTATATACTTTTTTAATAAAAATTTTCATTAATTCATCGCTTGTATATTTATCAGTATTATATCTCCAAATAAATCTAGATTCTAATCCTGAATTATAACTAAAAAAACAATTATCTAATTCTTCTTTATAACCTGCTATAATTACAATTAATCTTTCTTTATAATTACTTAAAGCCTCACATAATGTATCTAAACATTCTTTTGCAAAACTATCTCTTTTTTCTTGATTTCCTAAAGAATAGGCTTCATCTATAAAAAGAACACCATCTAAAGAATCTTCTATTACATTTTTTGTTTTTAATGCAGTTTGTCCTAAATATCCTGCAACAAGATCAGCTCTAGTAACTTTTTTAAATTTATTTGATTTTAATATATTAATATTTGCAAATAATTGTCCAATAATTTTTGCAACTTCTGTTTTTCCTGTTCCAGGAGGACCATATAAAACTACATGCATAAAATCACTATCATTTTTATCAAAACTATGTAAATTTTGAATATAATATAATATCTGATTTATAATATTTTTTTTTAAATCTTCTAATCCAATCATATTGTTTAAATCAATTAAATCACTCTTTATTTTATTTAAAATATTTAAATTAATATTATATTGAATATTAGTATTAATAGGGTATTTATTAATTATATCTATTAAATCTTGTAAATTATTTATTTTTGTATCAATATTTACTTTTTTAATTATATTATATTCTAAATTATCAATACCTTTTTTATTTATTAATAATCTTTTTTCATAATATTTTTTATAATTTTTATTATAATTTTTATTAATATCATTTAACATAAGATTTATTTCATTTTGTGATAATATTTTATTATTATTATTATTAATATTATTATTATTTTTATTATTTTTATCTAAAAATTTTTTAAATTTTTGAATATTTAAATCACGATTTTTAGTTTTGTCCATTTTTTATATATTTATTAATTTTTTTTTAATAAATTTAAAGATAAATTGAAATAATTAATTGTAAAAAAATGGCAGAAATAATGGATGATTTAAATAAACAATTATCTAATTTAGATTTAAATTTTCAAAACGATAAAGAACTGCCGTGGGATATTATTAAAACTTATTTTGATGGTAAACATTTAGAACAATTAATTAGACATCAATTAGAATCATATAATAATTTTATAACTAGTGAAATACCAAGAACAATTGATATGTTTAATCCAGTTTCAATAACATCTGAACAAGATTATGATAAAGAAAAAAAGGTATATAAATTAGAAATTTTAATAACTTTTGAAAATTTAAATATACATAGACCACAAATTCATGAAAATAATGGAGCTACAAAATTAATGTTTCCACAAGAAGCTAGATTAAGAAATTTTACATATTCATCTAATATGACAATAGACATAAATATTCAAATTTCTATTAGAAATGGAGATAATTTAGAGAATATTCATACTCTATATAAAACATTAAATAAAATTCATATTGGAAAAATTCCAATAATGTTAAAATCTAATATTTGTGTATTAAATCAATATAAACATAATAGTTCTAGTATAACTGGTGAATGTCGTTTAGATCCTGGTGGATATTTTATTATTAATGGATCTGAAAAAACTTGTTTAGGACAAGAACGTGCTGCTGAAAATCAAGTATATTGTTTTAATATTTCAAAAAATAATACAAAATGGTCATGGTTAGCTGAAATAAAATCAGTTCCAGATTGGAAATGTATATCACCAAAACAGATATCATTAATGATAACATCAAAAAATAATGGTTTTGGAAATTCATTATATTTACAAATTCCGCGTGTAAAACAACCAATTCCTTTATTTATAGTTTTTAGAGCATTAAATATTATAACTGATAAAGATATTTGTTCTAAAATTATTTTAGATGTTGATAATATTAATAATAAAAAAATACTATTATTATTACAAGGATCTATTATTGATGCAAATAAATATTTAACACAAAAAGATTCATTTAATTATATTATGAGTCATGTAATTTTTACACCATTAAATATGGATAAAGAAACTGGAGCAAAAAAAAAGTATGAATTTACTCAGGATGTTATTAATAATGATTTATTTCCTCATTGTAAAACTAAAACTCAAAAAATATACTTTTTAGGTTATATGACATTAAAACTATTACAAACTTCTATAGGTTTACGAAATGTAGATGATAGAGATTCATATATTAATAAAAGAATCGATTTAACAGGTGTATTATTAAATAATCTTTTTAGAAATTATTTTAATAAATTAGTTAAAGATATGCAAAAACAAATTGTTAGAGAAATTAATAATGGTTCTTGGAGATCTACTGAAGATTATTTAAATATTATTAATTTTACTAATATCTATAAAATTATTAAATCTACAACTATTGAAAATGGTCTTAAAAGAGCACTAGCAACTGGTGATTTTGGTATTAAACAAATAAATAGTAATAAAGTAGGTGTAGCTCAAGTTTTAAATCGATTAACATATATTTCAAGTTTAAGTCATCTAAGAAGAATTAATACCCCAATTGATAAAAGTGGTAAATTAATTCCTCCTAGAAAATTACATAACTCTTCTTGGGGATTTTTATGTCCAGCAGAAACTCCAGAAGGAGCCTCTGTTGGTATTGTTAAAAATTTATCATATTTAACTCATATTACAATTCCAGCAACTAGTCATTGTTTATATGAATATGTTGAACCTGAAATAATAAATTTAGATAATATTACAAGTAAAGAATTATATAATTCTGTTAAAGTTTTTATAAATGGAAGTTGGATAGGTATTTCTAAAAATCCCGAAACTTTATATAATTCACTTAAGGATAAAAAATATAAAGGTATTATTAATATTTATACGTCAATTATATTTAATTATAAAGATCAAGAAATTAGAGTTTGTAATGATGCTGGACGTCTTAGTAGACCATTATATAAAATTAAAAATAATAAATTACTAATTACTGATGATATTAGAGAGAAATTAGCTAAAAATTTAATTACATGGGAAAAACTTGTTTTAGAATTAGATAATAAAAGTATTATTGAATATATTGATCCAGCTGAACAAAATTCATCTCTTATTGCTTTTGATCTAAATAATTTAAAACAAACTAATGAAAATAATATTTGTAAATATACTCATTGTGAAATTCATCCTAGCACTATATTTGGTATTTTAGCTTCTTGTATTCCATTTCCTAATAATAATCAATCACCAAGAAATACTTATCAATGTGCAATGGGCAAACAAGCAATGGGTGTTTATGTTACAAATTATGATAATCGTATGGATAAAACTGCATATGTTTTATCTTATCCAATGCGACCTTTAGTTGATACTAGAATTATGAATTTATTACAATTAAATCAAATTCCTTCAGGTTCAATGGTTATTGTTGCAATTGCTACATATTCAGGTTATAATCAAGAAGATAGTATATTATTTAATCAAGGATCTATTAATCGAGGTTTATTTCAGGCAACCATATTTCATACTGAAAAAGATGAAGATAAAAAAATTCATGGAGATGAAGAAATCAGATGTAAACCTGATAAATCAAAAACAAAAGGTATTAAATTTGCTAATTATAATAAAGTAAATACAAAAGGAGTGATTCCTGAAAATACTCTACTTGAAGATCGTGACATTATTATTTCTAAAATTTTACCTATTAAAGAAAATAGAAATGATCCTACAAAAGTAATTAAATATACTGATGAAAGTAGAATATTTAGAACAAACGAAGAAACTTATATTGATCGTAATTTAATTGATAGAAATGGCGATGGATATAATTTTTGTAAAGTAAGAGTTAGAACTTTAAGACAACCTACTATCGGTGATAAATTTAGTTCTCGTCATGGACAAAAGGGAACTATTGGTAATATTATTCCTGAAGCTGATATGCCATTTACAAGTAATGGTTTAAAACCTGATATTATTATTAATCCTCATGCTATACCTAGTAGAATGACTATTGCTCAATTAAAAGAAACATTAATGGGAAAGGTTCTTATTGAATTAGGTTTATTTGGTGATGGAACTAGTTTTGGTGATTTAGATATTAATTATATTAAAAAAGAATTACAAAAATGTGGTTATGAATCAAATGGTAATGAATTATTATATAGTGGTTTAACTGGTGAACAATTAGAAAGTAGTATATTTATTGGACCAGCATTTTATCAAAGATTAAAACATATGGTTAGTGATAAACAACATTCTAGAAGTATTGGTCCTATGGTTAATTTAACTCGACAACCTGCTGAAGGAAGATCCAGAGATGGTGGACTTCGATTTGGAGAAATGGAAAGAGATTGTATGGCATCACATGGTGCGGCAAGATTTGTTAAAGAAAGATTATATGATGCATCAGATGCATTTCATGTATATACTTGTAATAAATGTGGAATGATTGCATCATTTAATGATAATAAACATATTCATATTTGTAGAACTTGTCAAAATAGAACAGATTTTAAATATGTTGAAATACCTTATGCTTGTAAATTAATGTTTCAAGAGTTAATTACTATGAATATCGCACCTCGTTTATTAACAAAATAAATTTAAATAATAATAATAAATACTATTATTTTTTTATAATAATACTATATATAAATATGTCAGGTTTTATTAGTGATATTAATCCTAGTATTTTAGGCGGTGGTATGCCTGGTAGTGTTCCTTTAGGTAATAATGGTAAATCACCACATGTTAGATTAGGATCTTTATTAGGTGGAGGAGCTGGTCCTAATGGATCTTCTGGTATGGTTGGTGGCAGTGCTAGAGGTGAAACTCGAGTTATTTTACGTCAAGCTTTTGGTAATTCTAGACGCGATTGGGGATATAATGGATTAGGTAATGGAACATCTCCTCTTAATACACCCAATCCATTATGTGGTCATTTTAGAGCGGCTTATAGTGCTGGTGATGTAAGAACTTCATTAATTGGTGGAGGACAAGCTGCAAATCCTCAATTTGGTCATATATCTAATCAAGTTGGTGGGTTTGGAAGAATTTGGAATTCTGTTACGTATGGAGGAATTAATACACAAGGTCAAGCTACATATGTAGGAAATCCCAGATATGTTTATGATTCATCCGATTTTATAAGATATAAAAAAATAAAAGCACAAGGAAAAGTATATAATGATAAAAGTTTTGGTGGTGATATTAAACAAAATCAAATATCTGCTTTAGCAAGAGTTCGCAGATAATTTTATAATATTTATATTCTATATATATGAATATTACAAAACCTACATATATTAATGGTCCTCTTGGTCCACGATTTCTTGGTCCAGCTTCATTTCCTTTAAGACAAAGTTTAAATAATGGTTTAACTAATGCTATTATGGGTATGCCACAAAAATTTAGAGATGCTGATGGCACTAATAATTTTTCTCAAGGACGAAAAATATTTATTAATGCTCCTGTATGTTCATCTATAATTAATGGCCCTAATCAATCATCTATTAGAGTTGATAGTAATACACCTAATTGTAGTCAAAATATTCCTAACTATAATTGGTCAAGATCATCTGTTCATAGTGTTCATGGTCGTCATAATACAGGAACTATTCAAAATGGTAAAAAAAGTGAAGTAACCTCATCTGATTTATATATTCAACGTAAAAAAAACAAAGCTATTGGCAGTGGTTCAACTAATAAATCTGGAACAGATTTCTCATTTAAATCTAATAATAAAACAAATATAAATACTAATAATCAAGCATTAACAAGAGTAAGAGCTGGTGGCTCAGTCGCTCCTGCAAAAAAAGGTGCTGTTGCTAATACATATAGAAGCGGAGGTCATGGTTCTATTTATGCTGCAACTTCATATTATTAATTATTAATTAATAATTTATTATTGCTTAATTAATAATTTATTATTGCTTAATTAATAATTTATTATTGCTTAAAAATAATTAATATAGGTAAATATAATGATTATAGATTCTATATTTTCATTATATTTTTTTAATTATCTCTCCGGAATAGAAATATGTAATGTATTTTTAAATCATAAATATATTAATTATACATTTATATCTATATTTTTATCTATTCAATTATTTACTCATTTTTTACAAGGAACTAAAAATAATAATGATATTCTTATTAAAAATTCTTTATTTTTTATTTCTAGATTGACTTTCTTTTTTACTTATTTAAATACTATTAATCTATTTATTAATAATAAATTTATTTATTATATAATTCCTCTATATTTACCTTATTATCTTGATGGAGGTGAATTTAATGGATCTTATATTTTACCTTATAATAGCTCTATTAGAAAATTTATTTTTAAATTTTTTAAATATAAAGATTTTAAAATATATGTTAAAAATCCTGATTTGTTTATTAATACACCTACATTACTAGGTATTCATCCTCATGGTTTAATTCCAACTGGTTTAATAAGTAATTTAACATTAAATCCAGAGAGAATTGATATATTTAAAAAACATATGCCTCATCTTTTAAATTATGGATATGGCACTGGTGCAACCTTTAATTATTTTTTTCCAATTATTAGAGAGATTTATCTTTTTATTGGTGCAATTGATTGTTCTAAACCAGTTATTAAAAATTTTCTTAATAATAATTCTACTATAGGAGTTTTTATTGGTGGTGGACGAGAATGTAAATATTCTGGATATGGTAAAAGTGATATTATAATTAATAAAAGATTAGGTTTTTTTAAATTAGCACTTGAAACCGGTTGTCCTATTATACCTATTTATACTTTTGGAGAAAATAATTTATTTAATTCTATTACAGAAAATAATAACTTTTTATTTAATTTATTTCATAGAATTACAGGTTTATGGTTTCCTATAGGATATTTATCATTTAAAAAAGATAAAATAATTACTACTATTGGTGATCCAATTTATGTTGAAAAAAAAATAAATCCAACTATTGAAGATATTATTAATTTACAATGTAAATATAAAAAAAATTTAACAGAATTATTTGATCATTATAAACATCTAGATGTATCATGTAAAAATAATAATTTAAATTTTATTGAATAATAATTTATAAAATTGTACAAATAAATATAATTAGACTTACAAATCCAATTACAATTACTATTGGCACAACAAGATTACATAAATCTTGAATAAATATAGGTATTTTCCATTTTTTTTTATTTATATTATTAAAAGATACATATAATTCACTATCATCTTTGTTATCTTTTTCATATTTACTATCTTTGTTACTAATTTTAATCATATTTTAATTAAATATAATTAAAATTATATTATTTCAATTTTAATAATTATTAATAAGATTATATAATTATAAAAATATTATATTTTATATCTATTTAAATATAATAAAATATTTTTTAATAGATAGATTTATGACGATAATTAAAGAATATTTAAAATTAACTGATGAATTAAAACAACAATATGGAGAGAAATCATTAGTATTAATGCAAGTTGGATCTTTTTTTGAATGTTATGCAATATTACTAAAAGACGGAACCTATTATGGTAGTGAAATTAAAAATTTTGCACAAATAAATGATATGGTAATTAGTAGAAAAAATGTATGTGTAGATGGAAAAAATGTTGTTATGGCAGGTTTTGGTTTACCACAATTAGAAAAATATATTAAAAGACTTCAAGAACATGGATATACTATAGCTGTATATACACAAGATTTACCTAGTAAAAATACTACTAGAAGTCTTTCTTGTATTTATTCTCCAGGAACATTTTTCTCTCAAGAATCTCAAGAAATTTCTAATAACATAACATGTATATGGATTCATTATTCTCAGTCTAATAATATAACAAATGAAATTATTACAATTGGTGTCTCAAATATAGATATTTATACAGGAAAAACATGTATTTATGAATTTACTAATGAATATCATAATAGTCCTAGCACATATGATAATTTAGAAAAATTTATATCTGTTTATAAACCAAAAGAATGCATTATTATTTCTAATTTAAATAATGATATTATTGATTTAATTATAAATTTTATTAATCTTAATAGTATTCAAATACATAAAATATCACTAGAAAATTGTGATAAAAATAATATTTTATATAAACAAGCAATAAATTGTGAATTACAAAAATATCAATCAGAAATTTTTAATAGATTTTTTAAAAACAATAGTAATTTTATTGAAGATTATTATTATACATGTATTGCATCACAAAGTTTTTGTTTTTTATTAGATTATGTTTATAAACATAATCCAAATCTTCTTGAAAATATTGATATTCCAATTAAAGAAAATCATGAAAATAAATTAATTCTTGCAAACCATTCATTAAAACAATTAAATATTATATCAGATCAAAGATATCATGGTAAATTAGGTTGTGTTCAAGATTTTTTAAATAATTGTGTCACTATTATGGGTAAACGTGAATTTAATTATAATCTTTTAAATCCAATTACAGATTGTAATATACTTAATAAATCATATTATATAACAGAACATATAATTAAAAATAATAATTGGGAAGATTTAAGAAAATTATTATTAAATGTGAGAGATATTGAAAAAATAAAAAGAAAAATAAGTATGAATAAGCTTTCACCTAAAGATATTAGTATACTATATAATAATATAGATATTTTAAAACAATGTTATAAAAAAATTAAAAAAGATAAAATATTATTAGAATTTATTAGTGAAAAAATTTCAAGCGATTTTGAAAATATGTGTAAAAATCAAGAATTATTTATTAAAAATAATTTTAATATTAATAAAATAGCTTATATTGATGAAATATCACATGATAAATTAAATAATTTAAGTGTAGATAATTTATGTTTTATTAATAAAAATATTGATAGTGATTTAGATAAAAAAATTAAAAATTGTTTAGATTCTAGAGAGAAATTAGAGAAAATTAGAAAATATTTTTCAGATTGCATTCAAGAATTTGAAAAAAATAATAGTAAAACAAATGATTTTGTAAAAATACATGAAACACCTAAAAGCGATCCAATTCTTATTGGAACTAAAAGAAGAATTTCTATTTTAAAAAATCATATAGATAAAAGTAAAGAAAGAAATATTATTTTAACCTTTGTTTCAAAATATACTAATATAGAAGAAACATTTACAATAGATTTAAATAGTATAGATATTAAACCCCATGGAGGTAATCAAAGTAATTCTATAATAATTAGTCATGAAATTAATAATTTAACTAATATTATTCAAAATACAAAAGATTTACTTGTAAATGAAGTTATTAAAGTTTATCAAAATATTATTAGTGATTTTAGAAAAATCTCTCTTAATAATAATAATAAAAATGAATTTTTATACATTGATAACCTAATTAATTTAACAAAAGAATGTGATATTCTACAATGTAAAGCCTATCTAGCTACTAAATATAATTATTGTAAACCAGAAATAATAGAAAATAAAAGTTCATTTGTAAAAGTAGAAAAAATTCGTCATTGTTTAATTGAACATTTAAATTCACAAGAATTATATGTTACAAATGATTTAGATTTAGGAATAACACAAAATGGAATTTTATTATATGGGACTAATGCTGTAGGTAAAACTAGTATAATTAAAGCTATAGGAATAAGTATTATTATGGCCCAAGCAGGATTATTTGTTCCATGTAGTAGTTTTCAATATAAACCATATAATTATATATTTACAAGAATATTAGGAAATGATAATATATTTAAGGGACTTTCAACATTTGCAGTTGAAATGTCAGAACTTAGAACAATATTAAAATTTTCAGATAAAAATAGTTTAATTTTAGGAGATGAATTATGTTCAGGAACAGAAAGTCTTTCTGCTTTAAGTATATTTACAGCTGGATTAGAAAATTTACATAATATAGGTGCATCATTTATTTTTGCTACACATTTTCATGAAATCACAAATTATAGTGAAATTCAATGTTTAGAAAATTTAAAAACATATCATATGTCAGTTATTTATAATTCTCAAGAAAAAAAATTAATTTATGATAGAAAATTAAAAAATGGTCCAGG
>JGI10211J14876_10000050_pt1 | contig 38013 bp, 21 predicted proteins | sample Etolagsediment_FD_14876 | JGI IMG/M metagenome (IMG submission 14876)
ATTATATGGGACATTACCAGTACCAGAAGCTATAGTAAACGTCTGCTGCAACTTGCAAATATAATTATCTATCTTCCACCGCTTAATAGCCATATTATAATAACCACTAACACTTTCAAGCGACCAAAAATATGGATCTGTATATTCAGTACTTAACACCTCCTGAGTCATCAAAGTGTCAAGTGGATATGTGAACGAAGTACTCCCATCATCTGTCTTTTGAAGCAGACTATCCTGATCTTCATCAAAAGTATAAAAATACCCCTGATCAACAGTAAAATTCCTTTTTCTTAATTTTAAGTTCTCGTAGGACATGTTATTTACTCCTTTTAATCATATGTATCATACACTCTTAATGGTGGCGTCCATTTAAACTCATATTCATTATAATATTGATCAACTAACTCTACATCTTCAGTTATATCAAAATCTTGGACACTATTATTTAAAACAACTTTAATANCAGAAATATCTATCCCCCCAGAAGGCAAGTTATCTTTAAGCATCATTTTTATATTAGAAGTAATAGGCACACTACTACCACTAGGCGAATAAGAATCAACAAAAGGCTCACGCCTATCTTCAGCTAGTGGTGACCAATCTATTAAACTACAAAGATCAGATAGAGCGGATTCTACAACATCATCTAAATTCTCAGAAGATATATTATGTATTTTTTTAGCCGAAATATCATCACCATTCGCATCCAAATGAGTAGTTCCTATCTCAAGTGACCACATATATTCACCATGCTCACCTTTTATTACAAAATAACGTAAAGTAATAGTGAATTTTACAGTTAAATTTCCTAATGAATTTCTTACATAAATATCAGCGATTTTAAATTACCTCTTTTTATATTTCAAAACACCTCTTCTAATAACTTATTAAAATTACTTAAGAACTAAAATCAATCTGATTCGTGATATCCATAATCCCACGTCTTGTAATAGAATCAACAGTTTCATAATAACTAACTGGTTCATTCTGAGGATCTTGCTCTCTTAATATCTGAACCTTAGATACGTCTGCTTCATAACTATGACTGATTCCCATATAATTATTATTACCACTTGTAGCAACAACTACACTAGTATCGGTTGTGCCGGATATTGCTGTAAAATAATTAGTATTAGTCCCATCAGTAATCATAAGAGCATCACCAACTACTACACCAGTGCCAGCCCCTATAGATAACGGAGTAGTATTAGCAGTATAATTCACACTTACCAAAGCTTCTTTGATTGAAACACCGGCTATAGTTTGACTATCCACAGAAAGATCAAACCCCAAAGTTTCATAACAAGTATCAGCAGTAACCTTAGCAACATCCACCGATGACCTTGAAGCACCAGTATAATACGCAGATACAGATCCAGAAATTATCCAAAACCTACTATCTTTAAATTCAACAGTACAACTTCTATAAGATAAGTCATATCCAGCAGTTGTATCAGCAGTTACCCAATCAGAATCATCTGGCAAAGCTCTTAACTGAGTTTCCATATCTTGAGCAATAGCATCACCAGTTAAATTTACACCTGTTGTTAAAGTTATAACGTAATAACCGCCTTCACCATCGGCACCAGTAACATTATCCAATTTAACTTTTAATTGCTTGCTACTATCCCCTATAGTAAATTTTCCACCACCACTGCCTGNAAAACCACTNCTNTTCANCCANCCNCCTTTCATNTCNTGAATATATANATCNGAAATGGCTGTACGCTCAGTATTATCAGAATAAGCAGTAGTTGTAAAAGACAATACCCACTTTTCATCTCCTTCTTCCCCAACCGGCACAACAGCTTTGTGGTCCAGAGTAATAGTTTTTGAATTATCTGGATAATTCTCTAAATCATAAACAGTTACACTTGTAGCCATAATTCAATTCCTCCTTATGAAATTTTATAAATCTTTATACATAAAAATACCAACTACCACCTTCAGTACCACTTACAGTTCCTTTATAATAAGGGCAGTTTGGGTCAACACATAAGTATCCATATTTTGATCCTCTATTATATCTAATCATAATACCACTAGTAGATGTATGAGTATCTGCTTCACTTGATACATCTGTATATTGCCAACTATCGCCATCATCACTCCTTACTGTATGAATAGACGCCTCAGTCGAATAAGGGCATTTAATATGATAATAATGGAAATCGTTTAAACTAACCCAAGGAGCTTTAATTTGGACAGTTTCTATATCTACAGTCTCCTCAATACAAGTATTACGTTTATATTGAGATAAATTATTTGAAGCACTTGTACCAAATATCTGTTCCCAAGTTAAATTACATCTACTTGACGGATGTCTAGGCATTATTATCTCCTCTCACTAAAATCATACAAAAACCCATCATGTCTTAATAAATAAGCTGGATAGGTCATATTATATTGATGATTATCATCCTCATGGTCTTTGGTATCCACTATAATATAGTCATTGTTTTGTAACTTAGGCACATTGTTTATATTAGTATTATTTAAAGTAACATTATATAAAAATATTTTAGTAGGTGTATACCTAACACCATTCCAAAACAATTTAGCAATATAATAATTCTTTATAAAAACAATATATTGATTAATAAAATCCAATCTTATAAAATCGTTCTCATTCAAAATCTCAATTTCTCTTAACACTGGTCCACTAAAATAACATCCGTCAATATAAATTACACCTTCTTCATTATATCTTATTTTATTCCAATGAATTTCTAACCTATATTTCTCNCCTAATAACATAATTATATAACCACCTCTATAACTTTTATAATAACTATCCTAAATAAAGCGGCGAATGTGGAACACTAGCACTAGATTCTCCAACTTTACCNGTTTCCTCCAATGTAGCNCCACCAACAGCAGTNGCCAANCCATAAGTAGTCTCAGAAGCATTGCCTATTCCAGGAAATCCAGCAGAAACGCTACCTTGCTCACCAACAACCTGACCATCANNATNCAAGGTTATTCCTAAATTAGAAACATCCCCACTCTTATTACCCTCAGCTCTACCTTGTATAACAAAAGTAGGAGCTGTGACATTTATAAATTCAGATCCACTAGCATCTGCATCTACCCATTTTTGGAAAGACCAACTTTCAGTACCAAAAGCTATAGGATCAGTCTTTGAATATGAGTAACTCATTAAAAACATATTACTCTCATTAAAATTTACAGTAGTGCCACCAGGCCCACAAGCAGCTACACTAATACTAACATTTTTTGTAGCAGTACTATTAGTACACGAAACACTTGGACTCAAAGATACTGGACTAAGTACATCAGCATATGTTGTAACATTCACAGTAATCGTTTTTGTTACTTGTGTTTTATATGGATCCCAACTACCTAATTCCCACAATCTGTTTGGCGACACCTGTGTTGCCCAATTAATAGACTGAAATCCATCTGAACCATCGATATTCACAGTAGTCATACTACCAATTATTATAGACATATTATATCATCTCCTTTTTAATTTTAATTACCTACTCCNTGCCATTGTATCGACCATTGAAACCAATTACCACTCCCTCTTATATATTGTTGCTCTTTTTTCATAACCACACCATCAAAACTAACCCCTCCATAACTAAAACTATTATGACCAGTAACTTCACTACTACTATCTTTTATAACATTAAATGAAACACTGGCTTTACCAGTAGCATCGTACTGGATAGAAACAGAAGAGCATTCTACAAATTCGGCCATATTACAACCCCCAATAATTAAATTTCTAATTCATGGTTATTTATAAAAACAGGCTTGACTACCTCAGACCCACTAAAAACCTCCTGGCCACCTTCAGTTAAATAAGGAAGCCTGCTATAACTAGCTGAAATATAATCCCCACCTTGACCAGCCATATCATCAGACCTTAACAAACTTGTAGTAGCCTCATAAGTTTTTATAACACTTTTATTTACACCAAAAGTTTGTACTATAAAATTACCAGTACTTACTGGGATTGGACCAGCAGACCTTAATGTATAAGAATCAGTTTCATAGGGAACATTTAACATTATTTATCCTCCAAATTTTATACTACATTACCAACAAATATAAATGAATACGAAACTGTAGGCATAGAAGGCGGGGTATACTCCCAATTAAAACTAGTCAAATACAACTCAGCATTGTCTGGTAAACACCCTAAAAAACTAACCCCAGTAGAACTTTCTCCATTAACATCACTAATACCTAACGGACTGCCTTTGTAACTAAACCCCCAACCATCATTATGTAAAGTACTAAAATAAGGCGTAGCAGGGCCACTACCAGCAGAAGCATTAAAAGTAGTATACGTGTCAATCACGTTGCCTAATGATATATTACTACTAGTATCACCTTCTGTAAAAGACTTACTTTTACCCCTAGGGATAAAATATACTTTCAAAATCCCATCACAGCTTATTCGCTGGTCCCATTCAAAACTAACACCAGCTCTACCTGAACATGCCAAACTTTCAGTAGATTCACCAGTATAAGCTGTTATAGATAAATCACCAAGTGTTAATCCACGTAAAGCAACACCATCTTCAGTTAACATTATATTTGTATTAGAACGCAACGAGGCTGAAGTTATGCCCAACTTTTGCGTAGTAATAGGAAACTCAGCCGCTAAATCACATGAACAACTGGCCATTAAGATCCCTCCTCAATTTGTTCTGCAGCTTCAGAAAAATATGTTGCATAGGCTGGACCACCTTGTGGTATACTTGCATGATCATGTGGCATTACTCCTTCTAAAACTAAATAAAAATAAACAGTGCCTAAGCCTTTCGATATAAATTCTATAATTTGTTGACCACTCTTTTTATGTCTATAATAAACATGATTACCAGTATCATCTGGTGATCCTTCGAATTCACCAATTTCTGTATATATAACTTTAAAACCATTAAGAAAAAATTTTTCATTTAAATCAGACGCCCAAGTTGTTGGCTTATATCCAATAGGTCTAGATATTTTTAGCTTGTCACCAACTCCACAAGACATANTAGCTATATTATCACTCTTTAATTTCATTATCCTTGACCACCCCTTTCTATNACTTGAGNTTGAATATCAGAACCAATAATAGATCTACTTATCTCTCTTACTTTTTGATCAACAACAGAATCAGTATAAGCTTTAAAGGTCTTAATCACACGTTCATCTAAATTTGTATTAATACAGGTTGGATCATCAGTAAAAAGCTTTGTTTTAAACTTCTGTCTAATAGGAATGTTTTTCCTTGAAACACTATTAATATACCCAACTCTTCCAGGAGGGTCACTGCCATCTCTATAAGTTTTTATACGTCTATTAATCTTTTGTCCTTCTAACCTACACAAAACATCTTTACCAGTTAAATTCAACATAACTTTGGAAGCATCAGTCCTAACTGGATTAATCACACAACTAAAAACTTTTCCAGTAAATATTGTTTTTAATGATCCTCTAAGCCCAGCCTTTATAATAATATTTTCATTTATTACATCAGTAGTACTGGCTAATTCATCAATATCAATTTTCAAACTAGCTTGAAAAGTTGAACACATTTGTCCTCTGGATTTCCTAACATTAAAAGAAACTACATAAGGAGTACTTATAGTACCTAAATCACCAACATAAACTTCTGCTCTAACTGGTTGATTATCTAACGATACAGACATTACTTACTCCTCCCATTATAATCTTTTTGGATTATTTTGTACAGTAACTTGTACTTTATCTCCAACTTCTACAATATCCTTAGATATATTAACACATTCCATAACTCCTATATGCTTCAAATCAACAACACATTTAATATTATCAGAAGCAACACCTACTACAAGACCTTCTTCTTGAATCTCCTCTGTTTCCATATTATAAATAGACTGACTAAATGAATTTAATCCTTGCCATATAGATCCAGATCTCACAGAGATTAAATACTGACTACTATCTTGATAAGAGTACGTAATCTCATTAATAACATTACCTTCTATAACCTCACCTAAAACTGGTTCAGCGCTAGGATCACAAGTATAAGTAACATAATGAGCAACTTGATTTTGTTGATTATAAATAAAACTAGCTATAGATTTACACTCCTCCTCATCAGCAAATGGCATTACAACACTTATATCACCCTGCTCTAACATAGTAGTTGCTCTAGCATATTCGGTTTCTTGTAAATTTTCAATAGTACTAGAATTAAAATCTGGAATAACTTCTCTCTGGTCCAAAACTTTACTACCGCCTCCATCACATATGACTTTTGGCGGTTGTTCATCCCTTATAATTATAGGATACATATCCACTGTGACAGATTCTAAATTAGTCTGAGTAATAATATTTCTTAAATCAGTAATATGCACACACGGATTATCCCATTCATAAACCACTATTATTTTACCAGGTTTTACATCATTAGTACCGCACCCATTCTCTACTGGTAACACATACGCAGACTCACCTTCTCCTTTAGGAAAAAACTTACCATAATAAGTACTAGTATTATTAACTTGAGTTGTAGCATCTCTTAAAACTCCAGATATCATTTCAGAAGAAATAGAACTAAGACTAGTAATAGAGTCATCATTAAGTCTATAAATAGAATTATTACCATTCACCCTAAAAGAAGTTGAATTAGAACCAAAGAGACCTTCATAATCCTCACTTACATTATGAGAAAATATTATTTTATACCCACTTTCCGGGTCTTCACTAACACGTCTTATAAGATAATCTTCACCCTCGGTTAATTGATAAGGTTCACATAAAAAAGTTTCCACATCGAGTTCCAAATCAGTACTAGGCCTATAATCGGAAGTTTCACCATCCTTTATATTCTTTACTGGAAATCCCCATATATAAACAGACCTAACTCCCAAAAACTTTTCTGAATTACTTTCTTCCAAAAATACACCTACATCTGAAGCTATATCAGTCTCTGGAAGACACATAGAAGCCATATAAATACCTCTAGCTTTCCAATTCCTTTTTTGTAATTTACCAAAACTTGATAATTCCATATATCTCGGCGAAGTATTCAAAAATTCTACATCCGTACTACCAGCACTATAAAAAGGAACTGTAATTTTATAAATATAACTGGATATTTTTTCTATCTTCCAATCCTCTTCACCACATACAACCTCCCTCATATCAAAATCTAGTTTACCATATTCAATAAACCCTTCTCTATAATAGTCACAAGCTGAAGGTCCCAACACATCTCCATATACATGATACCTAGGATATTCATAATAATCTACATCAAGATCATCTTCAGGTATTGTACGAGTATTATCTTTAATAAGTGTAAATAAATCAAAAGACGGCTCTTTAGTATATCTTTTAGGAGGAGGATCATATCCAGTAACTAGCACTTTATCACATTTAGGTCTTAACTCCCCACCATCAATCTTATACAACACACTACTACTGATTGAACTACTATTATTACCTATCTCGAAAAATTTGACTGCGCCTTCCGGAGTGGCATAACACTCAACAACTTTATCATTTGCTAATTCACTAGATAACGATAGTTGTATTACTTGGTAAGCATCTCTATCACGAACATCATATCCCGGCAATGACCCACCATAACTACTACCTTCTAAATCCAAATTAAATACAGTTTCTATTACCCACGCAGCTACTGATTGCCCAAATTGATCAAACGGTCTAGAAGGATAATCACTATCAAAAGATTCCTCACTAGTAATCCAATTTTCTCCTAAACCATTCCATTCATAAAATTGTAAAGCATCTTCAGCCATCATATACCCCTTATATTATATATTCAAACCACTTCTAATATCAACAGCAGATATTCTATCAAAATTATCCTTAATATCCATATCCATATCAGTTAAAGAACGGTCAATTGTAGATAACTTCAATTCCATAGGAGTTAATTTATTATTTTCTAAATCATTTAATAACTCATGTAACCTTTTATATAATTGAGACTCTGCCTTTACAAAATCTGATTTACTATTACTTTTTGTATATATATTACTATATATATCACTAATATCCGACCCTATTTTATCCAACTTATAATTAATATCAGATATGGATATATCAGTATTATCTTTAAACTGGTCCATATCATATGGAATATTATTTCTAACTATATCTTCAACATCAGCCTGTGTTACAAAATTAACTAAATCATCCTTCTTAACAATATCATCTGGAATATTATTTCTAACTATATCTTCAACATTGGTTTGTGTTACAAAATTAACTAAATCATTCTTTCTAACAATACTATTAACATCTATTTCTTTTATTTTTCTATTTATATCTAAAAATTCCACAGAATCTTCAATTTGAGCCTTTTCTAACACAGATAGCCTGTTTTCTAATAAATCTTTTATCTCATTTATACCATTAATCCTATCAGCCCCAACACTATTATTAGACCCCTCTACTTTAATGGGGTTAGATAAAGCAGATTTAATAGTATCATTTATCCTGCTTATACTAGCATCAGAAATAACTAAAGCAGGTATATTTTCAGGAGGCAACATTTTTCTGTCTGACTCACTAATGGTAGCTACTAATCCGCCATCTGGTAATGATACAGGTATTGAGTCTGGCAAGTCACTGGTATCAACATCTATTTCCAACTTAGCCCTCTTTATTCCATTTTCTACAGCTTTTGTTATATTATTTGTAAAAGTACTAATATCAATAGATTTGCCACCTTCCACTTGACCACCATTACCAAAAGCTGGTATCACTTTTTCACCTTTATGTAAGTAAGCTAGTTGGTCTCTAGGCACATAATTTATACCCTCTTTATATTTTGGTATCTCACCACCAAACTGAAAGGATTTTATAAAATCTGAAAAAGCATCAAAAGCAGATTTATCGCCAGCTTTTGAAACTATTTTTTGTATTGGACCAGCTGCTGATAATTTAGAAACCCCCTCGCTCAACTTACCAGACTCCACCAATTCTTTAGCCACCTTATAAACTTCCATACCTTCTCCTAAACCTTGGCCAGATGTCATCGATAACTCCGCCGCTCCTTCAAGATCACCAGATTTATACAATTTATTTATTTTATCAAGAACAGTTTTATGAGCCTCTTCAGATGCTTTTAAATAATTTGTATCCCCTTTTATAACAGCAGTTAATCCTTGTTTATATCCTATATCAGTAGACCCTTTTTTACCAAACTGTTTTATAAGATTATTGGCAGCTTCACTTATCTTAGGATCTATTGCTGTTTCAACAAACCCTTCTTGATTTTTTAATAAAGATTTAGACCACCCAGTAACAGATCCAAATACATCTTTTCCTTTGGAACCAATTGTTTTTATTCCTCCTAAAACTTTAGGCCCGACATTTTTTGCCATTATTTTACCATACTGCCCAGTATACTTAGCCATATCCAACATAGTGTTTCCAGTTAATCCTGCTGATTTAGCAGCCATATACATACCTTTAAATGCCCCTCTTACTTCTCCAATACCAGGTACTAATGCCGAACCAGCGCTTATATAATCTAATAAACTTCCTTCTCCACTTGTAATATTTTTCCACGAATCATAATCTGTAAACATTTTACCAGCACTAACAGCCATTTTACCGGCCCCAATCCAATTACTTGGGTCTATAGATCCCTTACCAAGTGCACCTAATCCACCATAAACACCATATAAATTAGGATGTTTTTCAGCCCATTCTGGAACGTCTCCACCTTCTTGAAACTCTTGTATCAATCCTCCAAAATTAAATCTAGATCCTGCTCCACGACCATATCCAGGACCACCTATAGAACAAGCAGTTGTTCTTTTATTTCTTCTCAATAACCCACCTAACCCATACTCTGGAATTTCTCCATTTTCATTCATATAATCAAGAGTATCATACCCCAATTTTTTGGCAGATGACGCTCTTATAATATATTCTGTTGGACTTGCCCATATAGGTACTTTATCATCAGTAGGACCTCCGGTGCCAAATATTTTTCCTCCGATATTATGCTTTTCTCCATACATCAAAAAATGAACATCTGGTAAAGCCTCTTTAAACTTTTTATCCAACATGGGTATTAACTCCACCCATGGCTTATAAGTATCATACAAAAATTCAATAGTCTTAGTCTTAACTTTTTCTCCCAAATCTTTATAATACATAGGTATACGCTTAAAAAAACCAACTTCTGTAATAGATTCTGGGCTTCTATCTCCACCAGATATTACATCAGATATTTTTTTCAAATAACTTGATTGTCCTATAAGCTCTTTCAACATTGGACTTAAATATTCATCTTTTGATAAATCTAAACCTAATCCTTTAGCTGTTTTATCAAATCCCTCCAAATCTACACCTTTATAGTATCTCACACCACTTTTAGTTTCCTCTACTTTAGGGGCTGTTTCTAGCATTCCCTTCATTGTATTAGACAATAAATTAGCTTTCTTGAACAAATCTGTTTGGTCATTAATAGCTGCTTTATATCTAACAGCAGATAAACGACGTAATATTTCCTCACCTTGAGCACGCTCCTTATTCAATGCTTTATCTTCCTTCGATTGTTTATACAAAGTAGGAGCCAATTCATCATATTTAAATTTAATTTCTTCTAAACGCCTAGCTGGAATTAATTGATTACTTGAATATTTAAGACTGGCTAATTCGGCTTCTTTCCTAGTAGCATTCCATAATTTATCACCAGACATACCTACCTGTGTCATTGCAAAAGTAGGTACAACAGGCGCTAACGGATGAGATCCACCACGCATCATATCCCACATAGTTTTATCATACTCAGCGCCTTCACTAATTAAAAAAGAGGCTCTTAATCCATCTAAATCATTCAATAACCCTTGAAATGAAACAGCCTCAGAAACAATTTTTAATTTACTTAATTCACCTGTAACAGATCCCAAACTACTTTCAAGCTCTCTATTTTTATCTACCTGCCTATCTATAGCATCCTGAATACCAGACGTATCCAAACCTTTTTCTTTTGCTGCTTTCAATTGCTCATTATAATTAATTAAAGCTGATCTACCCTCTTGTAGTAATCCTATCTCACTAGCACGTTGTGATTGTAGTAATTGATAGGACATTATAATTTGCTTACCAGACATATTAGACTCATTAAACAATCTTTCAGTTGGACCAAGTTCATACGGGGTTTTACCTGTATTTATTTCAGGAAAACCGCCCATACCTGCTCCTACTACAGGTTTACCAAACTGAGTTTTTGTAATCAAATTACCATACTCCCGTAAAGTATTAATTCTTGCAGTTTCTATTTTACTTTGAAAAACAGATGCTTCATAAAGACCATATATTGAATTTGTTAAATCAGATAATGCCTTTGCAGCTTCGATAGCCATAGATTCAGCACCTTTACCAGCACCAAAAAATTTTAAAAGACCAACCTCTGCAAAATTTTTATCATCTAATTCTCTATTAACTGTCCTTAAACCTTCTCTTGTCTCCTTAGAAACACCAAGCCCAAAACGTCCTAAAATACCATATTTCTCTTCACCTTCCATTCTAGCTCGATGCTCCAAATCAGCTTTTTCACTAATAAGGTTTTCATACCTACTCATAGTTGATTTAGCCTTAGAAACCCCTTTACTATATTCCTCAAAAACATCTTTATTTTCCATAAAAGACCTTTGTAATGCAGGCAATTCCCTCATTGTTCTAGCACCAAAATCGATATTACCACTAAAAGGAGAAATACCAGTTTGAATACCAACACCAGTAGGTATCTTAGCACGAGCTTCATTAAGAGCTGAATCTTTCAATGCTAAAGCAACTTCTTTCAACTTCTCCAATCTAAATTCTTCAGCTATAACAGCCTCACCTATACTTTCTGTTCCTTTAGATATAGAACCATTTAAATCGTCTATTCTATCCCTCATCCTATTTAATTGGACTTCAAGCATATCAAAATATTTCTTTTCCACATTTGTTAATTCTTTATACCTAGATCCTTCTATCTCCTCCATCATAGAAGTAGCTTTAGATACTAAAGCAGACCTCTCAATCATATCTTTCTCAACATCTTTTCCTATGTTACGAAATTTCTTATTACCTAATAATAAACTCTCATATGGACTAAGATCGGTAATTTTTTTACCAAATTCTATATTAGGAATATTTATTCCCTTAAGCGCTCCGACAAGCGGACTTACAAACCTGTCATTGAATATATCAACAATCTTAGAAGCCCTTATAGAATTATCTAACTCCTCCATTCCCATTTTTATTTCTTCAGCGATTTCCATCAAGCGCATCTTATCAGCAGCATCAGACATAATATTACCAGCTTTTTCAGCCTTTCCTTCTAACTTGGAAGACAAATTTACTAACATATTACCAACTTCTTCATAAGCAGCCTCTTGATCAGCTACCAACGACCTTTTTTCTGTCTCAGTCACACTAGGTTTGTTTAAAACCGCCTCTCTTTTAGCACGTTCTTTTTGAAGCAACCCAACAGCTTTTCCAACCTCGTCTGGAAACTTCTCAATCAACTTTACAGTTAACTCAGACATTTTTTCTGCCTTTGATTCGTATTCACCTAACTCAGCACCAAAAGCTTGTGTGTCAGCTATGTAACCTGTCGTGGCAGTTAATAAAGCTACAGTAAGAACATCTCTTATCTTAGTTCCTATATCACCCTCTCTCAACCTGTCAGACTTTATATTATCTATTTTATCACGTAACTGTTCTGAATAAGAGGTTTGTTTCTTAGTTTCATTGACTGCCTCTTTATCATAAGATATTTGTTTTCGTTCAGAAAACATACCAGGCCTTATAGGGCCCTCTTTCATAAATGTGCTCCAATAATTCTTCCACCAATCCATCGATTCTTTCCATTTAGATTTAAAGGAATCCATATCCTCAGGTATTTTTGTATCTTTGCCAACATCCTTAACCCCTTTAGAAATCTCCTCAGCTTCTTTCTTTCTAGCTTCATGTAACAACCTTAAAGCATCATGAATACCAAGCAATATATCTGTTTGTTGCTTATTTTCATTCAATATTTCTTTATCAGTAGATAATTTTTTTACATCTTTATCTTTAATACTTTTTAACAATTCATCCGACTTCATTAATTGTTTTTCATTAACTTGAAGATCCTTAGCTTTTTTAATTTTTTCCTTCTCTTCTTCAGTAAATACACTGCCAGCTTCTTTAGTCTTTCTTTCAGCTTCATTTATAGCAGCCCCAAGACCAACATCAAAAATCTTTTCACCTTTTAACCACGTTTTAGCAGCCCACCCAGGAGCCTCCTTTCCAACTTTTTTAGCAGCTTCTTTAGCTTTTTCACCAAGATCTTTAATATAATCTGGTATAGGCTCTCCAGTTAAAGCACTCCAGGCATGCCAAGCTACTAAAGAACCAGCAGCTGTTTCTCCCAACATTTTCAAAGATGTCTCACTTAAACCAGCTGCTCTAGCAAAAGCCATACTTCCACTAGATATCAATCCTATAGCTTCTTGTGTAGCCCTCCTCTCAGCTGAACTTACAGCCTCCTCTCTTTTTGTAGACATTTCAGATATTTTTTTATCTATATCACTCGAAGTTTTTTCATATTCTTCTTTAGATATAGCACCACTTTCAAGTTTACTAACTATATCTTTCCTTTGTTTTTCCAAATTACTAATTTGTATTTCAAAGTACCTAGATTCTCTATTAGAGGCACGCCTAAAAATATCCTGAAAACCACCATAAGCTGCAAATAATTTCTGTATATTTTTAGAAGTAGTAACACTAATAGTTGTCTGTGAAGAAGCCTCTTCTTCCAAATCTTTAAACTCCTTAGATCCTATAACACGTTCCCTTTCAGTTTTAGGTGTAGGAACATACTTAATTGACCCACCTATAGTAGGTAAAAACCCACCAACCTGTTTTACAACTTCAAATGATTTTTTAAGGTATTCACCACTTTTATCCTCTTTACCAACATATTTATTCAATACCTGGTTAAATTCCCTTAAATTCAAACCACCAACTGCTTTTTCTATAAATTCCTTTTTTGTAAATTCACCAGGCAATTTACTCATCAATCTTTCAATACCAACCAATGGTGTAGATGATTTACCCATAACAGCATTAATAGATTTTTCAACTGAGTTATTAACATCAAGCCATGATTTCCCCATCACTTTAAGAGCCTTATCCATTCCCATTTTTTCTACTAAAACACCAGATAATTTACTAAGCGAGGTATTTACTGCTTTTACCAAATCATCTCTACCAGTCTTTTCATACACATTACGTAACTTAACTAAATAATCAAATCTATTTTCTATACCACTAACAGCTCCCCTATTTATATCTTTAGTAGCAATATTAGTTTGTCTCTCAATGTGGTCTAACTGTCTAAATGTCTTCCTCAACGCAGCTTCCGGATCTCCCATATAAGCCAATAAATCATCCATTGTATCAGCCATTCTCCCAGTATTAGACACCACTTGTTTCTCTTGATTCAAAATAAGACCCAAAGGTTTGTCCCCAGATATTGCTACTGACTCAAACATTTTCTTCGCTTCTTCTGGAGATAATGCAGCCCCTAAACCAATAGATGTGTCTCTAATTTCTTTTAATTGTACGCGTGCCTTTTCTATTGACTCAATCTGAGAAACTAATGATTCCCTTTTCATACTAGATTCGTTATAAATATTTCTCAATGAAGTAAATCCTTTTCCAACACTAGACTTACCCATCTCATCAAACATTATCCTTTGTTGTGCAGTTAATTCAGAAAATTTTGTAATACCTAAATTAACATCATTCAAATTCTCTGGAAGTCCTTTTAATATACCACTTGTTTGAATTAAATACTTATTCCTAACCTTCTCAATAGCAATATTTTCTTCTAGAACCCTGCTAGATTCATTTAATGTCTTCATTAAATCTTCATGTAAAGCTCTATATTGAATAATTATCTGGTTATTTTTTAAAACATCTAACAATTTCTGAATATCCTCAGCTACCCCATATCCTGGACCTTCACCAGACATAACTCGTTTTTCAGCTGGTTCTGCTAACATTTTAAGCTTTTCCATTGGATCAAACCAAAAAGTTTTCATCCATTCATCCCAACGCTTGTTTAAATCTCCAAAAGGTGTTTTATAAGTCCTAGGTATATCAGATCCCTTATAAGACATCTCTCCATATCCTCTATCAGGGGACCATCCCTTCACACTCTGTAATAAAGTTGTAGTTGGTACTCCAGAAAAAAACCGCTCACCCAAATTAAAATTTTTCTTAAATTCTTTCTGTGTAATACCAGTCATACCAGCAGAAGCACCAGCAACAAATTCTTCTAAAACATTCAAATTATCTCTAAGTCTTTCCTGTATAGTAACAGTGGGAAAAATTGAATCAACAAATTTTTCAACATCAGAAAACGGCACTTCTTTTATCTGTCTCATTTCCCTACTAACATACTCAACAAAATAACCAATACCTTCTTTAAACTTCAAAACACCTTGCCTACCCGAAACATCAAATCCTTTACCTAAAGAACCTATAGTATTATTCACATCTTCAGTAAATAAAACGATATCACCAGCAAAAGCTTTCTCAGTACGCTTCAACAATTTACTCTGTAACAATGATTCTTTAGTCAAAGGGGCAACAAAATCGAATTGTTTTTCTGGATACATCCTTTTCAAAATTTCAGTGCCTAAAACATCTTTCCAATCAACTTCGCCTTTTATTCCTTCTAACTGTAATTTAGGCTCTAGTCTAACCATCAATTCAAATCCTTCACGTAATTTTTCAGTATCTAACAAATCCCTTATTTCCAATGGTTCTAAACCCTTAGTAGATATATCTGATAACACTCTTTTAAAACTTTTATAAGTGCCTACAAATTTTTTCCTAGCATCATCCAATTGTTTATAGTATTTTTCAAACAAAGGCTCAACGGCAGTAGATAATGGGTATTTCTCGCCAACATCTATTATTCTATTCATTTTGTCTCTAAGTATATCCAACTCTTTAGCTGGAGAAATAGATATCTTCTTTGATAACAATCCGCCTACAGCTGGTATTTCTTTTACAAATCTTTTAAATTCATATTTAAATCCTTCCGACGCTCCTTTTCCAGTTAGATCTTCTACATACTTTGATAAAATATCTATCTCAGTCTTAGATATTTCTCCCTTCTTAGCAGTGGTTAACAAATCAATATGCTCTTCTAAACTACGATTAGTTTTCAAAATAGCGTTACCAAATTCATCAAAACTTTCCACTAAAGAAAAATTACTTCCAGCAAGGTCATTACCAAATTTTTTTGTTTGTTTATAAATATCTGACATCTTAAAAAGAGGGCTTTCATATTCCTCCCTCATTAAAGATTTTTCAACGGACTCTGGTTTATTAAGTTCATTAACCTCTTCAACACTTCTCACAAGTTTATTATATCTACTAGATATATCTTGTAAAGATTGTAGCTCACCACTATGTTTTCTACGTACACCAGCTAAAGATTTTTCATATTCATCAGCAGAAGAAGATAGTCTCTTCATGCTACCCCATGCTTTTACTGCCACTGGAGTTAACGCAGCCAGGGAAGCCACCATAGGAGCTACTGATTTAACAAAATCAGTATTGCCATTAGTCCACTCAGCTAATTTTTCAGTAGGTACACCAAGTAACTTAGCAGTTTTCATTGAAAGCTTCTCAGCACCTTTTGCCCCTTTCTCAGCTACTTTTACTACATCACCAAGAAATACACCAATTGGATTTGCAGTGCCATCTAAAGCTTTACCAGACAAATTTAACAAATCACCAAATTTACCAAACAATTTACTAACTATTTCAGATGCCTTAACACCTCCATAAGACATCTCAGATAACATAGAGTTCCAACTCCTACCAAATTCAGCAGCTTTATAACCGACCTTACCTAATATAGATTCTAAATCACCTAAATTAGTAGCTTCTGTTATAGTTTTAAGGCCTCTAGTATCAAAATTAAATTTTTTAGGTACCTTACCAAAAACTTCAAATAATCCTATTTTAAACTCTTTTCCAACGACATTTACTAAATCACCAACAATACTAGGCAATAATCTAAAATTATCAATAAATTTATTAATAATATTTCCACCTTTACTAAATACAGCAAATAAACTAGTCACAGCTAATGTAGCAATTTTAATGGAATTTGGTATATCGGCTATAATCCCCAATAAACCCTTAAAACCAGATAAAAACACCTTAGCAATAGGTAAAGCTAATTTACCAAACTGTACTTGTAATTCCACAGCAGCCGCTTTAACTTGTTGTAATCTCTTAGCATAGGTTTCCATAACAATAGCATTACGTCTTTCAGCAGCGCCTTTTGAATTAACACTATCTTCTAAAGTATCCAACACATCGCCCCAATGGTCCATTAAAATAATTAAATTATTATAATGTCTCCTACCACCAATAGACTGTGCTATAGATAATTTCTGTGAATTAGATAAATCAGACCATTTATTAGCAAGATCACCTAAAATATTAAAACCTTTTCTGAGATCACCACTCTCGCCAATTACAGGAACTCCAATTTCACCCAAAGCTTTCGGGCCTTTTTCTGCTTGCATCCTTCTAAACATAAATCTTAAAGAAGTACCTATCTCTTTTCCAGTCTGCCTAGAAGTTTCACCTATACCAGTAACAATAGCATTTAATTCATCAAATGTTACACCAGAAGTCTTAGCTACTGCAGCTGCCTTCTTCATGGAATTGGCAAGATCAGCAGACGTAATTGCATGTCTGGCTTCTACTTGACTCCAAGCATCTAAAAATTTCAACGTACCTTGCTCTTCTTCTCCATATACCTTCATTGCAGCTGTAAGAGCTTCAGTAGCATCAGAAGCATTCAAAGTTGTTACATTTGCAGCTATTTGAGATGTCCTAGCTCTATCTATAACCTCTTCTTGAGCTAAACCTTGTTGTGCAAAAACTCTCATAGAATCTATAACACTTCTTATAGGTTGTCCAAATTCCTTAGCAAAATTTAAAGCCGCTTGTGTAATATAACTAAAATCAGTTTCTAAAGGACTCATTACCTGTCTTAATACAGCTATACCATATTCAACATCACTTATAGTACTAACCATATTTTTTAAAGCAGAAACCAATCCCCAAACAACTGTACTAGCTCCTCCCCACATCATAACACGCCTAAACACTTGACTAAGTCCCTTCCTTGATTGAAAAGCCGCTATCATATCCTCCGAACGTTGTGTAAATAACCCAATCTTTCCTCCAGAACCATCAGCAACATCTCCCAATTTTTTAAATTCTTCAGACATATCTTTCAAAACTTGTTTGCTAGATGGATCTATTATCCTCTGTCTATATGTAAAACGCTGGTCTTTAGATGGCCCACCAGCTTCTTCACTCATTTTAAATTGCTCTCTAACCAAAGCTATATTACGTTTATGTAATAACTCCTGTTCTCTTGTACCCAAAAATGGTGGAACTTTAACTAATCCCCAATCAGATCCAGATGGTCCACCAACTGGTGACATCATTTGCTCTAATTGTTTTAGATATTTAATAGTATCCTCAACATTTTTACGTTGTGCCTCTGTATAATCATCGGAGCCGCCAACTGTACCAAACCCACCTATTTGTAATTTATTCCATGACTGTAAAGAACCCCTCAATGCTTGTACACCTCTAATTACTTTATCAAAATCCCATGCTTCAACAGCTTCTTCACCCATACGCCTAAACAAATCAGCGTCAGCTAAAACAGCTTTAAGACCTTTATCACTTTCAGCCAACATAGAAAAAGCAATTCTAACTTTTTCTAATGGCGTTAGCATATCTTCAACCATTGTAGGATCCAAATCAGCCTTTAAAACATCAAATATAGGTTTAAACTCACCAGGTAAAGACGACCTTTGTCTAGCAGCCTCTGTCAATTCCTCAGGCGTTCTATACAAACCAGCACCTTTAGCAAGTTCTGGAGCAACCCACTCACGCATCCCACCAAAACCATGCCGTGTATAAATATCACTCATATTATTTAAAGATCTTTTTATATTTCCTGTAAACCGCTTTAAAACCGATTTGTATTTATCCATAGCACGCATTTCCTCTTCATCGGTTTTAGCACTATTTACTGTGTTTTTTAATTCATCTAATTGATTTACAAAATATTCAGAAACATTTTTCTTATAGTATCTCCAAATAGATGGGATAAGCCTTCTATCTCCTGGATCTAACCCTTTAATAGCTTCCCTTATTTTGGCGGTCACATCAGTACTAGGGCCTTTCTCAAGTGTTTCCGTCAACAATTTAGCTATTTCTGATCCAACAGCTTCTTGGTCAAACAAATTATAAAAAATAGTTGACTTTCTAAGCATTTCTTTTAAATACTCAGTAGTTTTAAAAGGACTTTCTTTCATTTCACGCAGCCTAGCTGGTTCCTCTGGACCAGTTGGATATACAGTATCACCACCACCAATTCCATATTTTTTAGCTGCCTCTTTAAAATCCCTCATATTAAATAACTTCTGTACATCTCCTAGTTGTTTTTTGCCCTCCTCACCATAAGCACTTTCTATAGTAGCGTCTATTATTTCCTTTAGTTTTATATATTTTTCAGCAAGTTCTGTAACACCTTTAATTAAACTTTCTCTATAACCCCTTTCAGCTTTTTCCGCAGCATCATATAATTTTAAAGCGTCCCCTATTTCAATCCTAGCACCTTTACCTATTATCTTTTCAATCTTTTTTCTTAGATTTTCAAATTCATCTTCCCCATCTCCACCAGTTGGTGGCGCTCCGCCGCCAATTCCACCACCGCCAATTCCACCAGCTCCACCACCAACTACACCACCTTCAGAGGCAGCCCATATTTTTTCTCTTCTACCTTTCCCCATACTAGAATAGGCAGATAAATACTCTTTACTCCACTTATCAAATAATTCTTGCTCACCTTTACTTAATTGCTCTGGAGATTTAGATAATCTTCTTAGACTTTCAATATCATATGTCTTTGGAAGATTTTTCAAAAATTCTTCTTGTTTTTCTTTCGAAGTAAAACTACTTAACATAGCCCTAACTTTAGCTCTAGCACTAATAACAACATTTATATCTTTTTTAAGACGTTCAGGATCAAATTTGCCCAACTCCATTTTTACTTCCTTAGTAGGATCATCCATGCTTACAAATAATAACCCACCTAAGGCATCTATATTTTTACTTAAATAAAAATTGACTTGGCTTAAATATGTTTCTAGCTTTCTAGCTAATTCTGGATCAGTAATACCAACCCTCTCAATATATTCACCTAGTGTAATCCTTTTTTTCTGTATATCTGAAGCTATCTTTTTTATTTTTTCAAACTCTGTTGACTTGTATATACTTTTTATATCAATAAGTCTTTTCTCCCCAGTAGATGTTTTAAACAAAACATCATAATGACCAGTAATCATATTATCTAAATCTTCTATCAAGCCTTCTATCTGAACTTGCCCGTACTCTCCATATTTTTTTACAAACTCTTCTTGCTTACGTCTATGAATAGCACTACCTCTAAAAGCAGTTGCTTCAGAAACCATAGTTTTTTCCTTTGTCCCACCTACCATTTCTTCTAAAACAGCAGCTTCTTGAGATTTGCCACCATAACCACCTCCACCATATAAAGCACTAGCTCTATATAATTCAAAAAGAGGTGTAGATTTATCTACTCCAGGCACATCAGATTCTTTACTCTCAAGAGCTCTTAATGCTATTATTTTATCTCTTAAAATTTCATCTCTAAACTTCTCTTGAGTGGTTCTAGAAACCTCTTCCAAAGAATCAATAAATATCTTTCTAATTTCTTCTATAGATTCCTCTGGCTTTTTGTAACCTTCAATAAATTCTTTAGTCTCTGAGGCCTTTCTAGTAGATTGTTTCTTCCAAAAATCCTCAATTTTCTTATGATAATCCTCAGCCTGTTCTTCTTTAGCCTTTTCAACACCAATACCTTCCTCTGAAAACTCCCCATACTTAGGAAACGCCATCTTAAGACTGGTTTTCTGAAATGGAATAGTACGCATAGCTTCAGACACACGTCTAATTTGTTCAGTCATACTTACTTGAAATCTAAGAAACTCCTCAGCTTGATCAGTAAATTTATCTATAGATTCATCCACCTTTTCCGTTGGAATGGATTCTGTTTGTCTAACCATATTCTCCACACTTCTAGAAATATTATTAAAAGCTTCTGGATATTTAGATGAAAATTCTCTATATGTTTCATACTCTTCTTCTGGAGCCATTGGAGGAATTCCCATAGTATCTGATAATTCCTCTACTTTACTACTAACAAATTTAATAGTATTTCTAACACTATCTACCCACTCTCCAATTGTTTTAATAGATTCGTCATCCATTAAAGTTTTACCAGCTGATTCACTCCAAATCTCAGAAAACAATTTAGGCACATCCGTAGTAACAGACCCTTTCAAATATGAAAATCTATCTTTAACAATATCTTCTCCATACCCTTTAGGAATTCCAGCTTTTTCAGCTAATCTAGAAGCCTCTTCTAAATCTTTATAACGCCTTTCTAAAGCACTTATTACCATTAAAGAGTGTGCCCCACTAGCACCACTTTCATCAACATCAGCCATAGACCTACTTAATACTCTAGCAGTCTTTAACACATTTTCATACGTCTCTTTCAACCTTTCTTCACCCATAGATGGTAATATCATAGATGGGATATTAATTTCTTCTCTAGTTCGTTTCGCAACTGATGCTGGGGATTCCATACTAGTCCTCATTTTATACAACGGTTGTAAATTACTAGTAATGTACTTTAAAATACTAATACTTTTTCCCTCTTCCAACTCCTTATTAATTGACCTTTCTGCAAAACCCTCGTAACCACCAGCTCTAGATATTTCAGACTCTTTTGTTATACGCATACCAATAGGTAACTCAGAAACGTTAGTACGTAACTCTTTAGTTAAACCTTTAATAGCTGTTCTTTTAATCATTCTAAATAATTCTTCAAAAACTGCTTCCAAATTAATGTATTTTACTATTTCATTTATTATCTGCTCACGACTTTTACCTATATCTATTTTTTTGGCAGAATCAACCAGGGATTTTATCATAATTTCTCTAGTTTCATCACCACCAACATCACCAACTAAACTTCCATACTCTGACTTTAAATTTTCAAATGATTTTCTACCTAATTGAAATCTCTTCAATTCACCTCTAAGTTCTGGTGTGGATGACTCTCCAAGTCGTAATTCGGCTTCCCTTTTTATTTGGTCATTAAAATCCCATAAATCATCAAATTGATCACTCTCCTTATTCATGATCTTCATAATAGTACGAGCTCCACCTTTCCTAGCAACATTATCCAAGATTTCAGCTCCCACAGCATTTACACCAGCATGCTTTTCATCCATTCCTTTTTGAATAACAAATCTCATTATTTCATTCATTCTTGTAGCAAATTCTTGCACAGGTTTTTGTTTTAAAACTATACTTTCCTTAGGCCAAGCCTCTAAAAACTCTTCAGAAGGTTTATTCAATTTATTAGCAGTTCCAGCAAGACCTTTTCCAAAACCAGTCTCTAATTCGGTCATTCTTACTAACCTACTAATAGATTCCACTGTTTGACCAGTATGTAATTTATATAATTGTCCTATAACAGCATCACTATATTTCTGTTCCCATAATTTCCTTCTAACCAATTCCTCAATTAATCTATTAACACTATTTTCAAATTTACCTGGCTCCATACCAGATTCTTCTGCGGTAACTCCGCCAAGCTTCTGATAAACTTGTGGTAAAATTTCCATTTCTTTAACATTACTAACCCACTTTTTCATTCTATCAGACTTCATACTTTCAATATCTGCTACAGGCATTCCAGATTGTTCCAACTTTTTGGACTCATTTTTTAATTTAGTAAATTCTTCAGTATAACTAAATAATGATTTCCATACTTCATTCATATTAAGTTGGCTTACATCTTGTTTTATATATGGTTTAGTAAGCCATTCATAGCCCTTCTCAACAGGGTGTTTTTTAGAAAATATATTAGACATCTCAGCTAAAGACCTAACATCTGTCTCCTTAACAGCAGTAAAAAGAGAAGAAAATAATGATCTCACTGAAGTTACATCATTGCCCATTGCATTAAAATGTTTTTCTATATCTTTTCGTGACGATTCAAGTTGTGCAGCATGTACAAACAAGGCATCACCATCATAATCAAGTTTTTGTTCCATATTAATAAAAGTTGGCCTAGCCTCATTAATAACGGAAATCAATTTATTTATTTCTCCAGTTAAAGCTTCAGCTTGCTCAATAGAACCACCTTCCCAAGCTTTTTCTCTTTTCTTAACAAGTCCTTCTTTTCCATAAATATACTCCTCTAACTGATCTATTACCCCTTTTAATTTAGGTAAATCTAATTCAGGAGCACCAGGAACAGTTATAGCATGGGAATATTGAGATTCTTCCATCAATTTCGCTTTATGCGGTTGTACACTAACAGTGCCATAAAATGGATATCTAACAGATTCCACAAATGTTTCCTTACCAGCTTTTTTACGCTCTTCAATAAGACCAGCTAAAGTAGATTCAGTATCTTCTTCAGTTTTAACTGTTAGAGCTTCAGCCATAGTTTTTGACAACCCTATCTCATGCTCTTTTAATACAGGCAATCCTATCTTTTTAGACTCCTCAATATATTTTTTATGACCCTTTAACACATTACCAAGGTCAGTTTTCAATTGACTTATATTAGGTATATCAAGTTTTATATTTGTCTCACCTTCAAGTAAAGATAACAATCCCTGTAACTCTTCAGTTTTATCAGTTATAGCTGAAACAGCTTTCCCAGTTATAGCTGGTATAGTTCTTTGAAAAAATGTCTGCTCTATAGCATGTTTAGGTCCAATTACAGACTTGGCTAATTGTTCAAAATAAGCTATCTTTAACTTATTTAAAGAAGCCATTGCACGTTCAAGAGCTTCTGCAACAGTTATTTCAAGATTTATACCAACCTTTTCAGCAAATTCTTTTAAATTACCAGCTCTTACTTCTACATCAAAAACAGTTGGAGCAGCCATACGTGTTTCTATACGTTTTTTAAACAACCCCATCACATCTTCAAATGTGCCCTGGCCCTTATATTGCTCATATATCTTTGCATAATTGGAAGGTATATCTGATGGTTGTATAGCCTCACCTACCCTTTCTCTTGCCATCTTTTTTTCATTATATAATTTTAAAGCCCGCTCTATTTTTTCTAAATCTTTCTGCAAAGATTCTGGCTGAGGCCCAATAATCATATCTATAGCCCTACCCAACATTTTAGAATACTTTGCAGGGTCTCTCTTCGTTGTTAGCTCTTTCCCATAAGATTCTAACGCANCAAGCATAGTAGGAAATTTTATACCCTGATTAACGGCTGGTCGTGCATATGGGGATGGGGCATATTGTTTTTCTAATACTGGTTTTAATTTATTAATAATCCCTTCCATTAATTCCACATTGGCTGGTGTTACATTTTGTTTAGACTCTATATTCACAATTTCTTTATAAGAATCTGTTAAACTTTTGGTTAGTTCTGTTTTAACAGTAGTAGCAAATTTACTCATAGACTTGTCATCTAAAAACATTTGGCCTTCAGCAGATGCTTTTGCGATATCCTCAGCTGCTTGAGCTGCATTTATAAAATTACTTAATGATCTAGAAATATTGGTAGGTGATACTTTTCCACCCATTAATTGTTCTGGATAAGTGGCTCTTAAAGTAGGTCCAGGTACATATGTTTCTTCATAACCAAATTCTTTGTCTTTACTTAAAACAGGTGTTCTAACTTTGAATGGCCCAGGATATTTAGCTATATCAAACAATGTACCTTTTAAATTTTCTATACTTTCAGTGCCTTTTTTAAATGACTCTATCTTACCTAACCCTACTTCTGGTAAAGACTCTAATAAAGAATTTCTGAAACCTTTCAATGCTGGATCTATCATTTGAAGAGCTCTTATAAGTTCCCAACCCTCTTCAGCTGTTAACCCAGTAGCTGAAGCAAGTTCATTTAACATATTAGAACCTTCGCCAAAAATACCAGCATAAGCAGCAAATGCTTGAAAATTAAGACGTTCACCTTTTATACCCTTCTCAAGTTCTTTTTCAGACCACCCTTTATAGATATGTGGCTCTTCTGTAATTCCTAAGTATTTAGGACCAACAAGAATGTCTTTTATTTGGTCACCAAATTCATTTATCCCTTCCGTATAAACACTCCATTGCTTCTCCCATTCCGTTAGTGATTTTATTGATTCTGGACTAGCTTTCTCCATCTTTAGTCTCTTTTGCATGCCTTCGATATCTTTTAAAGATTCATACCCTAAAACTTTTAAATACTTGTTCATCGCTTCTCTCATTCTATCACTAGCAGTTAAAGTTCCGCCAACAGCATTATCAAGTATTTCTGTCATGCCTTCTGTTGAACCTACTAAATTATTCACTAACACTTCTAATACTTCAGGCATTAATCCCCTTTTAGCAATACCTCTAGAACTGATCCTAGCTTCTATTGGTCTTAATTCAAAAACCTCTCCTTTTTCTACTTCCTTATTATATTTATCTTTTATAAACTTAACAGCCTCCATAGAGTCTTTTGGCAATTCATCCCCAAAAGATTTCTTAAAAGCTGATGATGCTTCTTTAAATAAATTTCGTTGCTTAGCAGCTTCCTCCCTAGTCACTAATCCTTTACGAGCATCTGTAAATAAATCTAATATAAATTTGTTACCAGATTCCTCTAAACGTTTTGTCAATGAATCAACTACACTTCTATTAAACACACTGCCCATACCTTCATGAAACATTTCTGACAATAACTGTCCCATACTCTTAGGAATTTTTGCAAACCCAAGACCAGCACCAGGCACTACTTCAGCTTTGAAACCAGCAGCTATAGCTCTTGTTATATCTCTACGGTCTTTTATCTCTGTAGGAGGAACTGTTGGAGTCACAGCTACACCCTTAGTACCAAATCTTGTAACCAATTTACGTCCAAAGTAATTAAGAAATAACTCTGTTAATTTAGCAGTCTGAACCTCTATTGATTCGCCTCTATGCTCCCTCATTACATTTCTAACTTCTTTACCTATATAAGCTACATCAGCCCTACCCTTATAGCGAGATGGTATTCCTAACACATCCTGTATTTTATCAGACACTTCTTCTATAGGCTTACCAATATACTCTGATGCTTTTTCAGAACTAATACTTACTTTTTTATAACCTGTCTTTATTTCACCTATTTGACCAACCTCTTCATCTAATATAGCTGCCGCCTTAACCAATGGTTTAACTACTTCAGTAAATGATTTAGCAAGCTTTCCAGAAATTACAATTTGGTCTTCAAATGTGGAAGCTGTATTCCTTAATTCAGTCAATACATTTACACCATATTCACCCTCTCCCCACTTACCAGACCTGATAGCTTCTTTCTCACCTCTACTAACCAATGAAGGCTGCTCAGCAGGAAACATTTTTAATACATTAGCAGTTTGAGACATTGCTCGATTTATAGAAGCAAATTCTTCAAAAGGTGCCTTACCACGCAACCCAGCAGTACTAACACTAGTCATAACCTTTCCTAAATCCCTTAATGTACTAGCAGAAGATTTATTAAACTCAGTAAATTGAGAAGCAGCGGCATCACTTAAATCTATCGATGTAGCTTCTAATATCGGCTTTCCTAACTTTCCAGCATTCTTTGCTATTTCAGACCATAATAAATTTACTTCACGTATACGCTCTTTCTGTTGAACAGGCGCTAACGATTGACTACCTAATTTACTAAGTACTTTTACTACTTGCTCTTCATAAGCACCACGTTTTATCATACCAGGGCTCTTTAATGGCATAAGGCCTTTCAACTCATTCTGCAACTCAGATATTTGCCTCAAATTCCTAGACCAATCTGTTATACGACCGGCTTTAGTAGCTAAAAAGGGTTTTTCACCAGTAGTATATAATCTATTTAATACATCATAAAAATTTTCAAAAGTTATCTTATTAAGAGCTTTAGCTAAATCCAAACTTGTAACTTTTAACTCCTTAGCTTCATCTTCCAACTCTTTAAAAGATGCTGCAATATAATCAACCTCACTAATTTCATTACCTTGTTCAAGCTTTCTCAATCTTATAGCTTTTCTATATCCCTCCCCTAATAACTCTTCCCCACCTAGTTTTTTAATTTGTTTTATCAAACTAGATGCTAATGATTTAGCACTAGATAATCCTTCACCTTCAGATGGCCGTAATGGTAACCTAGATATCACATTTAAATAATCAGCATGTTCTTGTCTAGACCCACCCAATTGTTTAAATTCCTTAGCAAGACGTTCAAGACCCGTTTCAATAGTAGCAAATTTAGCAAAAGCTCGTTCAGCTCCGTATTTAGTTTCAAATCCAACAGTACCTTCCTTAGAAATTTTAGCTACTGGAACAGTTAAAATCTTTAAAAAGTTTTTACGTATATTTTCTGAAGCCTCTTCAGCCAAAGCCGTATCTTTATATATTGTCTTCAAAGAAGCTGAAGATTCCAACTCTTTTATTATTTCCTTACCTTTATCCTTAAACTCACTATAAATTTTTTTAATATAATCTCCCTTTCCACCAGATTCTTCCTTGCCATATTTTCTAAGCCATTCATAAACACTATCAGCCATATCCTTATTAGATTTATAATGACCTGCTTCCCTATTTTTATAAGATTCCTCGTATGTTTCTATCAGCTTACCAGCACTTACATCTACACTAGGAAATTCACCAAAAGCATCTTTTAAAACCCGCCTCAAATTAGCCACATCTACAATTTTAAGCTCCCACTCTCTTCCACCACGCCCAAGTGTGAACATTTTACCTTCCTCGGACTTTACAACCTCCACACCCTTACGTAGTCCTTGTTTTATAGTATTAACCATATCCTCCTGAAGTTTTTTAAGAGAAGAAGCTAATTCACTGACTCTAATATCAGCCTTAGCTACATAAGGAGGTGGTGGTTCAGTAGTTGGTTTTATACCAGAATATCTATATGGTTTATCGGTGGGATGTATTACAGTGGGTTTGAAAAACACTGACTCTATACCAGATTTTAAATTAGATGTTTTACCTATTCTAATATTAGTAGTAAATTCATCAACAGCTTTTTTAGATTTTTTAGCACCATCACTTAAATTACTAATATCATCACTAGCTTCATCTACTCTATTCTTAAAATCCTTCATTTTGCCAGCTACATTACCAGCTTCCTCAGCTGCTTTTTTAAACTGCTTACCAGTCTCTTTAACTGCATCTCCTATAGCAGAACTTAGTCTGTTCATAATTGTATCTAAAACACCAGACAAGTTATCCATAGCCACTTTAAATTCTTTCGACCCTTTAACTTGGGATTTCATTACATCAGCAGTCACTAAAACATCATGAACCGCTTCATGGGCTGCTCCAGCATATGACTTACCAGCTAAAGCCATATCTTTCTCATATGTTTTTAAACTATGATCAGAACGTTTAGGGAATTTTTTCCTAGAAGCTATAGCAGTATCATAATACTCTTTAGCAGCTAAATCTACTGTTACCCCAGCATTCTTAAAAGCATCATTTAATACTCTAATATCAAACCCTTCAAGGTTATGACCAATTATTAATTCAGCATCCTTTATAGTTTTTGCTATCTTTTCCATAGCCTTATCAACTTCAAGAGCACCCTTTCCAGTTATTTTATCCCAAGAAACTGGAGTAATTCCTTTTTTAGCTATAGGCTTCATTACTTCATTATACTTAGCTTCAGTAGCGACTTCCTTCGGAGGTTTAATATATATTTTTTTAGTAAACTTCTCTAACTCTTTTGTTGTTTTCGTAAGAAGGTTTTCAATAGTAGTAATCAATACACCAGCTTGTGTTACAAAATCAACTTTACCACCACTCTTACCTGGTACACCGCCTAATTTACCAACATCTCTAATTGGACTAGTCTCTAAATCAATTACAGCTATTTTCTTAGTAGGAGAAAGTTTTTTTAAATTTCTTGATAAACTCTTAATATCTTTACCTAATAACTTAACACTTTCCTCAAAGTAATCTTTCCCTTTCTTAGGAGTCACTTCTACATTAAGTTTATTTACTAAAGTATCTATAGACTTTTTAAGCGCACCCTGACTTTTCTGTTCTTTAGTAAGATTATTTAAAGATTTCTCAACTTTTTCTAGAAGCTTAACTGCCTCTTTAAATTGAACATTACTCATCAAAGATGAGTGAGTCTTTAAGTCTTCTTTTCTAGTAGAAACTTCTTTAGTTATATTTTTTAATGTGATATTGTAATCATGAGACGGCAAGGAACAGCCCTCCTATTAGTTTGTATAATATAACTTAAAAATACAATTAATAAAGACCTGTCCTAACCAATTATGATCGTGATCGGCGGGATTTTTTCTGTACTAATGGTTTATCTTTGATAATTTGAGATTCTCTAGGAGTATCAAACTCTATATCATCATATAACTCATTAGCAGTTTTAGTAACTATTACTTCCTCTTGATCAAACGCTGATAATTTACCTCCGCGTCTATTTTTATCTTTCCTTGCCACAGCCTCTTTATTATGCTCATCATAATAATCCTTCATATAAGCATCTAAGGCTTCATCGTCTTCAATTATATACTCTGAAGGTTGATCTTCAGGTAACATTTCATAAATATTTTGATAATACCTAGACCAATATGCTAAATTTAACATATCATTAGTATATTCAGACGTCGGTCTACCAAATAAAGGATCCGACGCTTTTAAACTAGTAACGTATTTTATTCTCCATAAATTACTTCTAGCTATAAATCTAACATACTCAGTAGATATCCCACTATAAAATAAAATAAATTCAGAAATAATTTTTTGCCTTAACAAATAATCTGATTCATTTAAAAAACTATTATAGGAATCCCAATATAACTTTGTAGTCAAAAAATCATAACAATTACTATAACAAAGATAAAGCATTCTGGTTTCTTCTGATCTAGTCTCAGCAGTCATAGAAAACTTGGATCTTTCTTTATATTCAATCTCCCTTATCTGCTTTTCTATATCATGTATAATATTTTTGATTCTATCTTGCCTAGCTCTAACTCTTGTTGTCTTACCTAATAAAACTTTTTGAGCATCTAATTTAGATCTCAAAGAATATAATTCTCTTTTTTCCTCATCAGTAATTAACTGACGTTTTTTCATTAAATTCCCCATCTCTTCAACAGATAGTAATCCTTCATTTATAGATTTGCTATATTCCAATTCATATAAACGCCTAGATTCTATCTTATTATAAACAGTAGGCTGCTTAAACAAAAATATTTTATCCTCTATATCAACTATTTTTAAAGCAGATGATATTTGGTCTAGGTATTTTTCTATCTCTTCACTACTTAATTCCATTATTTCTTAGGTTTTACAACCTTCTTAACAGTATTGTCTTTAATAACAACATCATCATCCACAGATTTTAATTCTCCCCGTTGTTTTTTTTCGACATCATGTACAGATTCTATTTTATTTGGTTCTTTTATACCTAGTTTTTTATTTTCTTCCTCTTTTACTTTTTTATCTTCTTTTTGTAACTCAGCCAAAGCTTCAGAGGCTTTCCTCTGTGTTTCTACCTCAATTTCTCGTAAAGCCACCGCTTCAGGAGTCTGTTCTAAAAAATCAGATTCTAAGCCTTGTAAATAAAGCATAACTTCAAATCTAGATCTTATAGCAAGAGCTTGATTCTTTTCTTTCAAAAAATCTTCATATACTTCCCAAGCCTTACTACCATCCTCCCTTTCAGATATTCTAGAAGTTAAATATTCCAACCTTGCATCATCGGCTATCTGCTCACAGGTATTGGACATAGGACCATTTAACCGTTGATTCCAATTAAAAAGCTCGCTTCTTAAATTAGCCACTTCTACAGCTAATAATTGTTTATCATCAACATCACCACTGTTTTCTAATTCAATAACTTTCCTAGCTAATTCATTGTTTAATTCTTGTTGCCTTTGTTCAAACTCAGGACCAATAATTCCTCTTTTCATCAAGATATCTTGCATCTCCGCAGCAGTAGTAATACCCTCTATTAATGATTTAGTATATATCTTACTATAAGTCCAATCAGCACCTCTTATATCCTCAGCAGTTGGCATAGCTATATAATAATCTTCTTTGCCATCCGGCCCCTTAAATTTTCTCCTATTATCCTCTAGAATAATATTTTCATCTACCATATTTTATTCCCCCTTTTTTGCCACCTTATCCTTGGATTTACTACCAGAATTAATAACTTCAATAATAGTTTCTCCTGGAGCATTATATACAATATCATAATGACCGTTTATTTCTTTAGAAATATTTCGTATACAATTATTTCCAATTCTTAAAATTTTAGATCTAAGTTTACGATACTGCTCACTATTAGATACAGCAACTTCCGCATAATCCAACATTTTTTCAAACAAATCAGTAACTTCATCAGAAACACTTTTAATTATTTTTTCTTTATGTCTATCTACCTTTTCTACTGTCATATCATATTTCTCCTCTCCATAAAATTAATTTGAATATATTTTATTATATTTCAAATTACCACAATCCAAAAATTCATTATATCTTTAGGCGGGGCTTGTGCCCCGCCATTCAAAAACTAAAATATTAAGCATTTCTTCTAACTTTAAAATCACCAGTAACATGAGTAATAGATAAATCACCTTTTACTACATATAAATCATTAGTAGACCGGAAACCAAATGTTTGTGTAGCATTAGTTCCCATATCTATTGTATATGCCTCATCAGTAATCTTTAAATGCTCAACAATAATTGTCTTAAGAGCATATTCAGTAACTGGACTTCCAACACCAGGCGAATATTGTGCATATGTACCATCATTAAAATAATAAGCCTCATCAAGAGACGACCCATCAATTACCTTTCTATTACTACCAGTACCACCAGCTTCCTCATCTGTTTGAGCAAACACTTTAACAACTAATTTAAGATCTTCTTCAGCCATCAAATCAGCTAGATCTATATCTTTCATAGTACTAAAATCAGAGTATCTGTCCGCAAATCTTGCCCAATGTTCTAAATCACCAGCTGTAGTATCTATTGTAATAGTAATAGGAACAGGCATAGTCAAAGGCCTATCATATGGACTTAAATGACCAAGCTCTGCCAATGGTTCACGTGTTAAGTCTGAAGTAATAGTACAACCAGTCAAACGCCAAGCTGTATCATAAGAAGAGTCTGTACTTGAAACAACATACACTTCTACTTGACCCTGTCTAAGAGCACCAATACTTGTTGGTCTAGATGCATCTGATAGAGCGTCAAAATAATTATTACCAGCAGTATCAGCATACGCGTCAGAAGCATAAAGAGCATAAACCTTATCAGAAGCTTCCATAGGCATTAAACTAGTAGGAGCCAAAAGTTCATCATCACAATTACCACCGGATATATCATACACAAAATAAGAATCTTGTGCTCCAGCTCCAGCAGATACACGATAATTAACCATAGTACCCTCACTAGCATCATAAAACGTTACACCTCTATAACCATCAGAATCTGTTCTTAAAAATCCAGGCTCACCATCTGTTAGAGTAACAGCACTTTCTTCCAAAGCTACAGAGCCAGAAGCACATGTACCTGCCGCATTAAATTCAGTACCAGTAAATTCTTCCCAATTAACATATTTACCATCATTAAGTAACCAAGTTTTATTAGATGTCTCAGCTCCATAATTTTCAGTAGCATTAGCACCTGTAGTATAACTAAATTCTAAACTATTGACAAAAACCTCATCCATAAACATAGTTTGGTCAATAGTATCAGCTAAAGTACCAAGATCACATTCCGATTGAATAGGAGACCATATGGAAACACCTGGTAGATTACCACAAACAATGGCAAAATCAGCTAAGCAGACACCGTGTAAATAAGTAGATGTTTCTGTTAAATTAGTTCCAGAAACAACAACTAAATTAGCATTACTATTAGTAGCTGTAGCACTCATATCTATCTTAGCTTCAGGAACCTGAGCCAAAATAGCCATGGTTTTTGGATCACCAAAATCATTAGTATTAAGAGTAACTGCTACTGCTGGCACGTCGTCCACAACATCAACAATATCTAATTGACCTAATTCAAACAAGTCTTCACTAGTGAATGTTGTAGTACTACCCATTGTCTGTACTCTATAAAGTACATGACCATTACACCATACACTCTGACTACCATAGATTATTCTATTTCTAGACATAATAAACATTTCCTCCTTATATATTTTACTTCAGAGATTGGTTTAATCCCATTTTAATCATCGAATTGAGGCATAATCCGACAATCTTTATTCCCTTTTCCTTTCCCAACAAAATTCTTTGGTTTGCATAAATATATTACAATTTATGCTAATTTTTTAACATACTTCAAACTACCACAATCCCAAATTCTATTATAGCCTTGAGATCTACGAATACCCCATTCCGATATATTAACAGGATCATTCATAGTTTTTCTTAAAGCAAATCTATGAATTCTACTTTGTTTTTTTAAATACCAATAATTCGGCTTTGTAGCTCCTACCAAATTAAATCCTAACCTTTTGTATAAATTACCATCAGACCATCTTCTATCAGCATATGAAAATATTTCCTCCCAATCATAATTTCTTTCAAAATACTTCAATAATCTAGAAGCTATACCAACAATACGATAATCGATTTTTGAACAAAATCTATTCAACTCCCAGTTACCGTCATTATAATTTCTACACCCTTTAGCTATAGATGGTTTAGAAAAAGTCATGACAGAAACCAAGTCATTTCCATAAAAAGCCCCCAATTTAATATTAGATCCTTGATATCCCTGAAGATGGTTCCTTTCACAAAACAATCTTGACTCTCTAGTTGTTATTGGTTTAATATTACAATTCCGAGCATAAATAACATTCAAATTATCAGACCTGAGAATATCTTTCAATCTAGAAAAAACTACATTTTCATTATGTATTAATTCGTCTTCAAAAATAGTTAATAATCTATATCCCTTTTCTTCACACAAATTTAATTTAGATAAATGATATTTTTCATCTTTCCCTACAAGCTCAGAATGCCAATAAAGCCCACAATATTCTATAGCAATTTTTTCTGTGGGAATAACAACATCTAATTCATAAGGAGCTATTAATTTCCTATCATGCTCAAATATTTCTTTCTTATAAATTGATTTTATAAAATTAATCAATGTCAATTCTTGCTTTGAAACACCAATATTATTACACTTAGGACATCTACAATCTTTACTATTCCAATTATCCCAACTAACATAATAGTCATGCCCATTAGGACAAACTAAATGTAATTTCTGAGTACAGTTTTTATAATATTTTGTTAATAAATCATATCCATTATTATTAACATGTTTTTCAATATCATATATATCCTTTCTAACCTTACCACTACAATAAGGACATCTATATCCAGATGACCAATTATTCCATCTAACTTTATACCTATGCCCTTTTGGGCAAACACACGTTAACTTCTGATTACTATTTATATATACATCAGTTAAAAGTTTATATCCCTCACTTTCAAAGCTCTGTTTTACTAACTCTATAGTTAAAGGAGGCCTATTAGCACAATATGGACAACCATGACCATCCCTAAAATGATCCCATTTAATACTATGTCTATGACCATTATTACATATATAATCTAATTTTTGCCTGCTGTTTTTATATTCACTAGATAGTAGTTTATACCCTCTTTTAGCAAACTCCTTCCTAACAAACTCTATATCTAACCTTTTTGGCATAACCTAATATTATTTAGTCTCCTGTATATATTATAGAATAAAATTTAAATTTTGCTAGATAAAAAATTTTTTATTTTTGACAAAATACTACTTCTTACTGTATAACTAGGGATTTCCATATAATATTCCCCATATTTAGGACCATATCCCTCTTTTGGCGATTCCACAATATCAAGTTTGTCAGGTTTTCCTTTACAAAATTTAAATAGAGTTGAAGTATCTAATTCAGTTTTAATTATAGATAAATGATTAGTATTTTTATAATCAAATCTACCTATATGGGCTTCTCCTCTTTGTAAAAAACAATGTTTAATAGTAACCTTATTAATACAAACTCCCCTAGATATTGATAGAGCATATTGTGATGCATTTGCTAATATCCTATTTTTATTAAATACAATACTTAAATTAAAATTAGAATTAGATATCAAACATGCTTTTTGACAAGATCCTTCACGCCTTACTAATTGGAATCCCTCAAAATACACAACTTCTTCTTCATCAGGTGTATAGTCAAACACAACTGGTATATCTTTGCCGCCATCTATAACTATATCTCCATTTTCTGGATTATTAGTATTAGCTCTTAAATTCACCAATTTATTCACAATAACATTTTCTTTATAAACACCAGGATCAACAACTATAATACTATTATTTTTAGCATTGTTTATAGCAGTCTGTATTTTATGATAATCTCTTTTTACACCAACAAAAATAACCTTGTCCATAATTTTTATCTCCTAACTTATTAAATTAAGATTCTTTCCAATAAAACATATCAAAAGATACCCTAGACCTATATCTATTTATATCACTTAGTATATTAACATCAACACTAGGAGCCGTAGCTACTCTAACTGTTGTTGCGGTAACATTTCCAAATTTTATATTATTAGAACCACTTACAGTAGCATATTCATAATTAGTATTCCAAGTACCATCAAAATCTATCATAGTACCTTTAGGAAATATTTGATAAGCACATGATTTACGATATAGCCCATTATACAAAACTTCAGTAATATCATCCCTTTCAGCATTATTTGAAGCAAAAATATTCACATCTATTGACCTAGAAACATATTTACCACCACCTAACTGAAACCCTTCTTTATGAAATTTAGAAATTTCTACCACAACAATAGGAAGTTCAGACACCTCATCAACAACTTGCCATTCATTAACTATAGAAATATAATACCATTTATAAGATACATAAGCAGGAACAATAGCTGTACTAGCACAAATTATTCTACCATCAACATAATCTACGTTATAATTAGAAGGGTCTATGGCTGCATAACTATTATTATAAACCGTAAGTGTACCTGAACTAGTTTGTTCAGTGGTATCACTAGGATTATCTAAATATACCCAACCCCTACCTCTAGAAATTGGCGAAGGGTCCATATTAGATTGTGATTGATACACATACGAAGATCCTATAACAGATTCTTCGCTTAAATAACTAAGAGACACATTAGATTCACTTTCAATAAAATCTTGAAAAACATTATTTTTTAAATAGTGGTTAAAAGATAGGTCTTCTCGCCTAAGATCCCTCATTATTCCAGCCCCTTTACTGCTATTTGAACATATTTATCTATATATAAACCAACATCTAAATCAAAAAAATCAGATATTCCCTTAAAATTAGAAAACTCCCATGTTTCTTTATAAGTCCATCCATACTTCCTCATACCATCTTCATAAGTTCTTTTTTGCATTAAATAAGCATTCCCAGTACGTCCTAAATCATATCTTCCCCTACCAGGAAACATTTGTTTTGCCATATCTACAGTTATTAAAATATATTCACCAACAATACCATTAAGAATAGTTCCTATAATTTTTAAACAATCTGTAGTTTCTTTGTTTAATTGTTCACCAATACCTAATATATCATCATCCCCGATACCAAATTTTACACCATTCTCTGTTACAACAAAAGTACTCTCTATATTATTTTTTAAAAACTCCTCAAATTCATTCCTACATAAAGAAGGTCTCATAGGATCTTGTTCAGATTCTAAAGAAACTATTTGTTCATCATACCTATTCATTAATTCAAAAACTATATCATTTTTGATATCAGTTTTAATTATATTTACTAATTTTTGTCTCAGTCTATTATCATAACTTTTCATATTCTCTCTATTATATAGCGGTTAGATAATTATAATCTTTCTCCGCTCCCAATTTTTGATTTAGAATCGGTAAAAAACTCACCTATTAATACAGATTTACTACCAAGTCCCCTAATTATAGGCGGGCTAGATAATTTACAAATAATACTGTCTATTACAACATGTTTACAATTCTTAAGTAAATCTAAATACATTGGATCAGTCTTAAATTCTACTATAGTCGAACCACTGGCACCAGCTCTATTAAAAACAAGATTATTTAACCTATCCCCTCTAGGATTCCATACAACTAATCCTTTAATAACTCTTCTTCTAGAAGTAGTAATAGTACCTTTACCTTTACATACCGGACATCTACCAGTAACAAAATAATAAGTGTCTCCAGGACTAGATTTAGCCACACCACTACTTCTATTATTCACTTTATCATAATAACAATTTGGGCATTCACTATGTTTATCTGGTAAATAAACAACCACTTCTCTGCTTAACCCATCAATTGTTTTTTGAATAGATTTTTCAAATCTATTTCTTGTTTTTTTTCCTATTATCACATTCCTAGACATTATTTATTTACTCCTATATGTATTTAAGTATTCCACCCATTACTTCTTATAGACATTGAATCAGGTTTAGTCCGTAAAGGCAATGTATCTGGTTTAATTCGTAAAGGCATTGGATCTGGCTTAAGTCTAGTATCTGCATCACTATAAGCATCAACTTTAAAATCAACAGCTATTAAAACTGGTGTCTCCACAAATGTAGAACTACTGCTAGAACTGGATTCGCTAGAACTTGAGCTAGACTCACTTGAACTGCTCGAACTAGATTCTGAACTGCTAGAACTGGATTCTGAACTACTTGAACTAGAACTAGATTCGCTAGAACTACTAGAACTAGACTCCGAACTAGAACTTGAGCTAGAACTAGATTCACTAGAACTAGATGATGAACTAGATTCGCTAGAACTAGAT
>JGI10211J14876_10000051_pt1 | contig 37751 bp, 24 predicted proteins | sample Etolagsediment_FD_14876 | JGI IMG/M metagenome (IMG submission 14876)
CATGACCACAATGGAACCGAGCGCTACTTCTGGATTTTTGATTCAGCAGGTTATACCACCCCCACCACCAACACAGAAGTTTGGTTTGCAAACGAAGCCGGAGATTACCTTGGAGACCCAATTTTTGAGGCACTTGGTTCTTCTTTGGGAAGGAGTGGGGAGTATGTCCAATTGCGCTCAGCTGAGGATGCAACTTCCAGCGGGATGCTCTATAACTTTATGTATGCAACAGACCTTACCGGAAACAATCCACTGGAAGTTTCCATAATCCCAACAGTTGGCCCATACATAAGCGGGATTANTACTCCGGCAGGTGGATACACAACTCGTGGAGGAGACGTAGTCAGCCAGTCCGGAAACATGGTAACAATCGAGCTTCCAAACCTTTGATTCACAACGCTTAAATCTGAGGATTTTTGGCAGGATGAAAGGCCTTGGCTAATTTGCTCTGGGATTTATTAAAGATATTTAATTTTGTTGTTTACTCTATTACCATATTCTTCCACAAACGCATACGTTTAAAAACACTTTCCCTAATATATTTTAGTATGCAGACTTTACGCAAAGTTAATAATATTGGAATTATTGCACAGGGGCCAAAATCACCCCAGCTTCCCAAAAACCTTACGGAAAATCCTCTTCTAGACCAACAGGCCTCATCCAAGAGCGCAGCAGTAGGCTCCTTCTTCAAAAAAGTATTTGGAGCAATCAAGTCTGCAGGAAAAACTGCAAAAGAAGCAACCGAATCTATCCGTACCACACTTGCACTTGCAGCACTTGCGCTTGGAGCAGCAGTTGTAGTCTCGGCATGCCAGCCACCTATTCTCCAAACATATATGGGAGAGTTCGATGGTAGCGTTTCTGATACCGACACAGATACCGATACCGATACTGACACTGATACTGACACTGACACAGATACTGACACCGATACGGACACAGACACCGATACGGACACAGATACTGACACAGACACCGACACAGATACTGACACAGACACCGACACAGATACGGACACAGACACCGACACAGACACAGATACGGACACAGACACCGATACAGATACTGACACTGATACCGACACAGACACCGATACGGACACTGACACAGACACAGGTTTTGATGCGGGCCCGGATGCAAGTTTGGATTCAGGGCCTCTTATAGACCCGGATGAAATCCAGATGGAAGTAGTGGGAGACCCGGTACTTCTGGAAACGTTTTCAATAGTATACCCTTCAGGAGTCTGTGCACTGGGCACGCAGGGTGCTTTGCATATTGATACTCAGGAAGGAGAGTTTACAATCAGCGGAAATTCACCGTTTGGAAGCAGCTCAACTACCTTCCAGGGAGATAGGATTTCAATTGTTCCTCACGGAGATACACTAGTTCCAGCGAGCATATGCGTGTGGCTCCATGGGCTTGATGACTCAGGAACCCTTGTAATAATCGAAGCAAATGATGGCAACTCTTATGCCTATGAAATGGGCGCAATGGTAGCAGGAAATATGAAAGTGATCCATGACCACAATGGAACCGAGCGCTACTTCTGGATTTTTGATTCAGCAGGTTATACCACCCCCACCACCAACACAGAAGTTTGGTTTGCAAACGAAGCCGGAGATTACCTTGGAGACCCAATTTTTGAGGCACTTGGTTCTTCTTTGGGAAGGAGTGGGGAGTATGTCCAATTGCGCTCAGCTGAGGATGCAACTTCCAGCGGGATGCTCTATAACTTTATGTATGCAACAGACCTTACCGGAAACAATCCACTGGAAGTTTCCATAATCCCAACAGTTGGCCCATACATAAGCGGGATTACTACTCCGGCAGGTGGATACACAACTCGTGGAGGAGACGTAGTCAGCCAGTCCGGAAACATGGTAACAATCGAGCTTCCAAACCTTTGATTTCCAAACCGATTCTTTTATTTTTTCCAATTTTTCCTTCTTCGTTGGAGACAGGTTTAAAAATATACTCGTTTTATATAAGGAGTGCAAGGTGTGAAAAATGACAGTTAGGCTTTCCAAGATGTACGGAATGGAGATTTTTACTGACGGCGGAAAATATGTCGGGAGTGCGCAGGACTTTATCATTGATCTAGAATCCGGAGAAATTTCCAGGTTCCTGCTTGAGCCCCTATCATCTTCAAAAGAGAAAACAAAGGAAGTGCTCAAGGAGAAAAGCGTACTCTATAAAAACGTGAAATCCGTCGAGGATGTAATCGTTGTAACCAGGGTAAAGGCATAATAATGGCAGGAAAAGAAATCGTATATGCCTTAGCTTCCCTGATTATTGGTGGAGTGCTCGGTTACTTTTGGCATATGAGCCGCCCGCAGGACCCAATAGAAATGGTTGCAGCAATTTCAATTGTGGCTATTGCCCTGATATACTTTTCACTTCATTCTATGGGGAAGCACTAGCCCCATCCCCTTAATTTTTTCTTCGAGCTCTGCTATTTCAAAATTTCCCTTTTCAAGAAACACACATCCTTCTCCAGGTTGCCCATATACAAGCACTTCCTCTTTGAGAAGAAGCGCAAAAGGAAGCGCGAAAAGGTCTTCTTCACCCTCTACAAAAAGTGCCCCGCCCTTTTGCAGGAACCTCTTGGCAATTTCAAACATTTCAATTGATAAGTCCCCTGCAGGCTTCTCGATTTTTTCAGGGTGTGGATAAAACTCTGCTATTTTTCCCCTGACTCCGGGTTCGATTGGCCTGCGCAAAGTTTTCCCATCAAAAATTGAAACAAAAGGAATTTTCCCTTGCTCAAGAAAATTAAAAACTATTTCATCGCCTACTGCAATTACTTTTTTCTCCCTGCAGCGCTCCACCGCTTCTGCAAATGGGATTACTTCTCCGAGCGGTTTTTTAAGCCTCTTGCGCAACTCCTTACTTATCTGTACCATTGAAGAGATTCTCTCTGGCTCAATTTAAAAGGAAAAGGGATGGGATTGTAAATGAAGAAAAAAGGGCTTTCCAGGGATACAAAACTGCTTGGGCTAAACAGTTTTTTTACTGATGTTAGCACTGAGATGATTGTCCCCCTGCTTCCGCTTTTTATTACCCAGACTTTAGGCGCCCCAGTATTCATATTGGGATTAATCGAAGGGTGGGCAGAGGTCTCAGTATCCATTATGGATATGGTTTCCGGCAGAATTTCAGACAAGTACAAGCGCAGAAAGCCTCTTGTAATCTTTGGATACAGCCTCTCTGCCCTAATGAAGCCGCTTCTTGCATTTGCGTACTCCTGGCCAGCAGTATTGGCATTTCGTTGCCTTGACCGCATGGGGAAGGGAATCCGCAGGGCCCCAAGGGATGCAATGATTGCATCCAGGGAAAAAGACCTGGGTTCAGCATTTGGATTCAGAAAAATGATGGATTCTGCGGGTGCACTGCTCGGGCCGATTCTTGCCACACTAATTCTTCTATATTTGGGAGGCACAATGCCAACAGGAGAGATATACCGGACAATCTTCCTTCTGGCAGTAATTCCAGCGGCAATAGGAGTAGCCTTACTATTTTTAGTTAAAGAGAAAAAAGAAGAACTTGCAAAAATAAGCTCCAGTGCAAAGCTGATTTCCAAGGATTTCTCCACTTTCCTTATGGTAGCGGCATTCTTTTCGCTAGCACAGATGGGAATTGCATTTTTTATCCTGAAAGGGAGCGAGGTGCTCCCCCTGGTATTTGTGCCGATTGCCTACCTGGCGTACAATGCAATATATGCTGTTTTTGCAATGCCGGTAGGGATAATAACGGATTTTCTGGGCCCAAAGCGAATGCTCACTTTTGCATACCTTCTTTTTGCATCTATCTGCCTCCTTTTTGCATTTTTTGGAGGCCCAATAATGATGCTTATCCTCTTTGGGCTGCTGGGAGTTTTTATGGCAGTGATGCAGACAACCCCCCGGGTTTTTCTGGTGCAGACCGCACCCGGGCACAAATATGCAACTGCAATTGGAACGTACCAAGGAGTAACCGGGTTGCTCCTCCTTCCGGCTAACCTGGTTGCAGGGCTGCTCTGGCATATAGAAATAGCAGGAGCACACCTCCCATTTCTCTTCTCAGCTGCAATTGCAATACTCGCAGCAGTTGCACTATTATTATTTGTAAAGAACCCGGTACAGCATCTGCCCAGAAAAAATGCTCAAAATTCATAGTGCCCTTTTTCATTTCCAATAATTATCTTCCAGAATTTAGAAAATACCCCGTTTTCCACTACTCCCGGAATTGAATTAAGTGTTTTTTCAAACTCTTTTGGCTCTCCTTTAATTCCCCCAACACAATCCAGAATAAAGTTGCTATTGTCAGTTACAACCGGGCCAAGCTTTTTGCCCCCAACCCTTAATTCAGGCGTTAGCCCCAGTTTCTCCATTTCTTTCATCACATATTGATATGAAAAAGGAACCACTTCCACTACAATTGGGTAGCTTAGGCTCGGCTCAGCCTTTGCTTCATCTGCAATCACAATAAACTTGTCTGCAGCATAATCCACAATCTTTTCACGAGTTAATGCACCGCCCCCTCCCTTTAGCACATAATCTTTTCTTACAATGTCTGCACCATCTACTGCCAAATCCACTTTTCCTTCCAAAGGCATAACCGGAATTCCTGCTTTTTTCGCAAGGATTTCCGAATCAAAAGAAGTTACCACGCCAACTACCGAGATGCGCTCTTCCCTCATTTTTTTCCCAAGCAAGTCGATAAAATATGCTGTGGTGGTCCCACTGCCCAAACCTACAACCATTCCATCTTCAATAAATTCCAGTGCCCCTTTTGCAGAGTTTTCTTTTGCAGCAGACATACTATTCTAATTCTACCAAACAATTATAAATCTCTTACGGCCTTTTTTATAAGTGGTGAAGAGATATGGTCATGAGAGTGCACAAGGGGAAGGCCAAAGGGGGCAAAATGGGGGAAATTCCAACAAAAATAAATACGCAACTGAACAAGCGGATGGCATATTTGGCAGTGAACCTGATTGATTTGGAAGTGGGATTCAAGGCAGGGACCATGATTAAGCCCAAGAGGGACCGCCAAGATAAAAATGATATATATGGCAATACTTTTTTCACAATTGGAATTGGGCTCACAGGAACTGAGGTCAATTCTAAAACCCCTGAGCGCTCAGTGGATTTCCTTATTCGGGAAACCCACCTGAAAAAATATGGGGCCAAAAAGCAGGGCTCCAAACAGCTTAGGAAAATGCTCACCCTCTTCAAGCTTCTTTCCAAAGGCAAGGAAGCCAGGGGAAGGCAGGGGTATTTCCACTTCAGGGGCCCGAATGCGCAGGAAAAGGCAAAAAAAACAGCCGCACTTTTTGCAAGCTATGGCTTTGAAACCAAATATGAAGAAGGCCGAAACGGCTTCTCGATTACCGGGCTTCCAAAGAACCTCAAAAAAGGGTATACGGCAATGCGTGATGGTTTCCTCTCGGGCGTGAAGGAAAAATACCTTGCATGGGAAGAAGCAGGAAAGGAGAAAAGGATTAATGCAAGTGAGCTTGCACAAAAAGAAGAGAAGCCCAAAAAGAAAAATAAGCAGGAAGAAGACCTGATGGCTATTGACCCAAAAAGAATGACCACTGAAGAAGGGGCGGATTACCTGGAATCGCTTTTGGGCAGGCCATACAGGCTTAACTACCTGGATGCAGTTAATGAAAAAGGAGCCTTTTCCGAGCGCGGCAGCACAATAGCACGGTTCTCGATATGGCAGAGGGATGAATTGCTTAAGCGCAAGGACGTTATGAAGGAATTGGAGCGGAGAGTGAAAGCAAACCAGACTGAAGCCTCCAAGCTTTCAGTCGAGTCATTTGCAATCTACCAGCGCCTTCTGGATACAGGGGGATTCGGAATGGCCCAGGCGCTCAAAATCTCCCGTGCATGCAATAAATACCAGCAGGCCTGCCAGAAAAACAAGCAGGCGTGCGGAACGATGCGCTTCAGTGTTTTTGGAAACCTTACAATGGAGCAGAAGCTCCTGATTGTGCACACTTTAGGCACAATAGACAAGCTTGCAGCCGGCCACCCGATGCGGAAAGCATTTGGGAAATTCAATGCACACCTTGATCTTCATGATGAAGGCCTGCTTAGGGTGGGAAACCGCCTCAAGCTGCCTGAAGGGACTAAAGACAGGTATGCCGGATACAATAAAGCGGGAATGGAGCACGCATTCAGGGAATGGAGGCGGGTAAATCCTTCTTACCGGGAAGCAGATGCAGCAGCAGAAAAAGCTGTTGCTGCTGTGCGCCCAATTGAAACCAGGGACCTTGGGCACCTCTATGAATCCGGAGGCACGATTTCCACAAAAACATTTGTTTATGCGCTGAGCAGGCTGAGGCTTGGGGAACCGGCGGATTATGTTGCTGTTAATCGGGCGGAGATGGCAAGGTTTGCCGCATTTGTAGACAAATATTATCCTGGAATGGAAACCAGGATAACCCGCGCTCCAGGCAAAAGAGGAGAATGGCATGTGAATGTAATGCGGGCAGGGGAACACCGGTCTGAAACAGGGGCGCAATGGGCAAGAGACCATATAGGCACTTGGGCAAACCGCTTTGATTATGGGGGAATCGCTTCAGTAGTTGAGAATCTGGGAAAGGAGACAATTACGATAACTATTCCTGCCAAAAAAGACGGAACTCCCAGAAAGCCGCCTATTGGGTTTATCCAGATGATGGATATGCGCAGCAGGAAACTTAAACCAAGCCTGCATTTTGAAAGTGAGCTTGCCCAAAAAGGGATAACTGTAACTGTTCTTCCAGCCAAGATAAAAACCAGAAGTGAATACTATGGAGGAAAAAAGCGCGAAATCCCGGTAAGCTATACATATGCCATTGTGCTGGATGGAACCAAGACCAGGGATGCATTAATGGCTGCGCGTACCAACATTGGGCTTTCAAAAAAGAAGCTTCCGGCCCTCCACCCCAAGCCGGTTGATTTTGAGGTGCCTGCTACTTCCGTGGCTAAAAAACCTGCAGGCAAGAAACCAAAAGGAGGGGAGAAGGCAGGAGACAGGATTGCACAGCTTAAGAAAGACGCGGAAAAACTGCGCAAGAAGCCCAAAAAGAAAAAGCGCGCATAGAGGCAACGCTTTTATTATTTCCCTTCTTTTTTACTTTCCATGAAGCAAATCCTTTTTGCCCTCTGCTTTGTGGCACTTCTCTCTGCAATAACTGTGGAAATGGAAGAAGGGGCATTCGGCACAATCGAATACACAATCGAGGACCGCAATGCATACAATTCCACCCTTACAATTGTTGTTATGCAGGGGGAGGCCCAGCATTCTGTTTATTCTATAGAGGGATGCAATGGATTATATGACGGGAAATTCCAGATACTTGAGCCGGCTACATACACAATAAAAGTTTACAATCTGGACACAGGAGAGGCAGGGGAAGCCACCCTCAGCATTTCTCCGGAAAAAACTGCAGCTCAGGCTGCATCCGCAGTAGAAGAAGTAAAGGAAGAAGCAACAGCTCAGCAGGTAATAATTGACATCCCACAGGAACAGGAATCCTGGCTTATTTACTTAATTGTGGGAGTTTTCATAGTGCTCATAGTCGTAATTTTATTCGCAAACCCACTTAAGGGGAAGAAGAAAAAGAAGTAGCCTCTCTTCGGTGCCTTATACAAATATTTATAAAGCCTCACTGAGTAATTTTATACGAAGGTGTTATTCTATGGTAGGGTCTAAAGAAACGGTGAAGAAGGAGCCACGGGCACAAAAAGCTATCGAGGTGGAAATTAAGACGTTGATTAATGGTACATTACTTCCAAAAATGAAAAAACTTCCTGATTATAAAATTGAAGTAAACGAACTCAAAAACCTCCGGGACAAGCTGGAAAATTATATTCCTGAAGAAAAAGGAACTGCAGTTTTCTTTCCAAAAGAGCTTGCTTCTGAATTTAAAAAACTGGATACCCTCTATCAGGAACTTCTCTCTGCAAGAGGCCTTGAAAAAGACACCAAAGTCGGAGCAGAAATTGGAAGCGGCAAACCAGTATTTGCTTTTGGCAAAAGATACGTAAAACTCCTAGAAGAACTGCCCACCACAACTGCCTTCAAAGCAGAAACCCTTTCAGCTCCTAAAGAAAGCAGCCTTATTATATCTCCGGAAAAACTGGCCGCCCGAGGGAAGCAAGCAGAGAAAGCCCAAGCTCAAAAAGAAGCAACAACCGAAAAAGAACGCCTTACAGTCAGCCTAAAAAAACAAGCGGGCCTTGGGGGGAAGTTCCTGCTTGGGAGATTGCCCAAATTCAATAAATGGATTAAAGAGCGGGCAGCAGCCGAAACCAGGCTGAAAACGTATGAAACCCGCTTCAAGAAAGCAAAAGGCAAAAAGCGCAAGGACCTAGCTGCGCATATCAAAAGAGAGCGATCAAAAATTGCAGAGCTGGATGAAAAAATCAAGGCAGAAGAATCGACCTTCCGCACATACCTAAAAGAGTACGATCGCCTCTATGTACTTAGGGGCGGTTTGCAGGATAAGTATGACCCTACAACCAACTCAACACTCAAGAAGGATTATAATCTCCCGGTCGTTGCAAAAAAATTAAGGGACGCAGTAAAGCGGGTTCCGGCAGCCGAAGAAGCTGTTGCTGAAGCAGAAGTTGTGCCTGCCAAAGCACCTGCACAGGACCTGGAAATCCGTGACATAATACGGAAGAAAATCGCGGCACTGGGAGAAAAGAAAGAAAAGCCGGAAGCAGAATTGGAGGAAATAATCGAATCAGATACGCCCTCCCAGGATAAGCAGGAGAGGACGATGGCATACTTGGGAAACTTTATTGCTGCACCCGAGCCAAAAACAGCAGCAGAAAAGAAAAAGCGATTTGAAATTCTTCTGGAGTACTATCAGGACCCCTCAATAAGAACCCAATTTTATGATGATTATGAGCGGGCCCAAAGCCTCAGGCAGTCTTTGAAAAAAGGAGAACTCTCTGCAGAGGACGCAGCAGCAGCAAGAGCAGACCTGCGCAACATCGAATCAGGAGTTCTTCCCAATTACCAAAAGTTTGTCCAGCAAATGAATAAGTATGCAGATACTGCCGCAGACAAAAGGCAGGTTGCAAAAGCACGAAGGACGTTCTGGAAATTCAGGCACAAGAATCTTTACCGTTATACAACTGCCCCCCAGGCATTGGAAGGCAGGCTGGAAAAACTAAAAGTGAGACCGGCAGACCTCCAAAAAGTTTCAGTTTATGTAACTAACTTTGGGGACCCGCGCTTTGAGCGGATAGGTTATGATATCTATGCAGGCGCAAATGCAAAGAGGGCACAAGCCATTATGAATACCCTTGTAACATCCGGAATTGTTCCCGCAAGCGAAACCAGAACTTCCAGCTATTATGAAAATGGAAAGAAGAAGTGGAGAGTGGAGCTTGGCACTGAATACGCATGTGCATACTCCCGCGCCCTTGCATCCAACACAGATAATGCGACACCTTATGTGCCAATAGATAAAATTGGGGATTTCCAGGACAAGCTCCATGAGTTATTCGCATTCAAGGTAGGGGATGATGGTGTTGCCGGCAACATACTCTACAATGAAACTTACCTTCACATTGACAGCATTGGTGCCCAAGCAAAACCAAGCACAATTCCATTTAGGTCAAAGGGAGGGGCCCAGGAGTTTTACAACCTTATTTCAGAATACGGTGCAATGCATGGAATTTCCATTCTTCCACAAAAAGGAAAAGACATGACACTCAATAAAGCAGGGTGGTGGACGGTGAGGATAAGCGCACCGCAGATAGAGGGAGTAAAAAGACAAACAATTTCAGATGACCCTCTTGCCCACGTTGCTATGGAGGCTCCAGTGGATTCTACTCCTCCTCCTGAAGCAATGGCAGTGGAATTACCAGAAAAGAAGGAGAACCTTTCTGGCTCTGCAAAGGCATGGCTTAAGAAGAACTATGGGCTCGACATGCAGAAAAACAATAAAAAATACGAAGAAGAACTTGCCAGGTACAAGGCACTTGAACCTGAAACTTCTGCAGAATGGAAAAAAGCCTTGGATGTTTCCAATGCTGTGCTGGCAACCAGCACCAGCACAATTGCAGCTCTGGAAAAAGCAGAGCCCCAATTCAAGAAAAACCCTAAATTATCTGCGGAATTAGCTGTATTCCAGGCCACACTGGCCAAGGTTAAGGCGGTGCACTCTACCTGGGAAGGCAGAAGGGATGAAGCTGCAAAGAAGGCAGAAGAACTGAACAAATTTGACCCAATGGAGGTAGACATGTTCCCCCGCGCAATTGATGGGCGCTCAAGCCATCTTCCCTATGGCCAGATGCAGATTGCAGCAAAAAGATACAAATCAGGAGTTGAGTGGCGTTACAGTTTTGGGGATGTACGGCATGCAAAGCGTCTTGAGAAATGGCTGCGCGTACATAACTTTGAAGGGGTAAAGAGGAGAAACAAAACAGTCATCATTGCTGCAAATGCAAAGAGGGCAAGCGCAGCGCAGAAAAAAGAAGAAGCCCCTGCTGCTGCAAAGGCCAAAGAGGTCTTAAGTGCAGTAGTCCAAGCAACCGAGCTCTCCTTTGAGCAGCAGCAGATGCTGGAGCATATCCTGGATTCCTGGTCCCAGCCCAATGCAGACTTTTTAGTGCAGGGGAATTATGCATGGGACCCCCGTTACATTGGCACAGAAAAGGCAGCCATACTCGAATATATGGTAAGTGTTATTCCCCCAAGGCAACTCTACAATGTGTTAACCTATCTCCGCAATGAGTCGTATGGGCTAATGAATATGGAGCCGGCTTCAAAAACAAAACTAAGAGTTTTCATTCCAAAAGATGCAAAAACAGATGTCATAATTGCAGGTTTAAATCTTTTGTTTATGTCCAAGGGGCTCCGGATTCCTGAATTCAGGGTGGACCTGAGAAAGGATAAGCCTGGAAAGAGGCAGATTAGGCTCACTTCTAAACCTGCATTGTATATGCGTCCATCTGAGGAATTTGTGCTTCCTCCAGCAAATAAAAAGGGCGAAGTATTAATTGCGCATAATGGCCATACAATTGCATTAACCAAAGCCCAAAAGGATAAGCTCGAAGCAGCGCTCAATGCCGGCAAACCCTTTGATATTATTGTTTACAAGAGGGGCAAGTATGGAAAGCAGGTTGATGTAAGGGGGGCTGCAATTTTTGTAGATTACCTGGGAGAGAGGGGCTTCCTGCACATTAAGCGCAAGGCATGGAAAGGAAAACAGGGCCCTGCAAGGGCAAGCGTTTATGCAGAAAGCCTTCCGTATGGATATAGGGACCGGCCAGAGAGCCTGCTTGTGCAGAAAGACCGCAACCTGCTGGAGCAGCCGAGCGTGCTCAGGGTTGAATCCGTGATGCGCAAAGAGGCCGAGAGGGATGCGATTTTTGCCGATACGCTGGCAAAAGGCGGAAAATTCGTAATGGCAGATAACCTTGATTCGAGCAAGAGAAGAATCAAGGGAGAAGAGAAACTTGGCCCAATTATTGATTCCAACATTGTGCCTGGGGAACTTGACTTCAAAGCAAAAAGGAAATTGAGCACCAAGGAAAAGAAGAGGCTGGAAGTTCTCAGGAGCCTGCACCGCAGGGACTTTCCAAAGAACCAGAAGAGGGAGTTAGAGAGGGTAATGAATAAGTTGGGCTACACCACAGATATTGCATACGCAAGCAATTATGCTGCAGAGAATGCACGCAGATGGCTCCAGAGAAAATTCATGGGCAGCGGGGACTCCAGAACGGCAAGGGTTTCCAGAACAAGGCTTTATGGAGATGCAATTTTTACGCTGCATATTGAATCTCCTGCTGAGGACCAGTTTGAGAAGCGCCACAAAAAAGACATCTCCCTTCCGATGGCACATAATTATCTGGCTCCGGGAGCCGAAACCAGGCAGGGAGTAAACATTTTTATGAGCCCGCGGGACAGGGTAATTGCAGAATCCCTGCTTAACAAGGGAGGCTCATACACATTTTATATGGGCGAATACACCGGGCGCGTTACGCTAAGTTATCTTAGGAGCATAGGAGTTCCAAAGGAGCTTCTCTCAAGCGAGATGGTGCTGGTTAATGATGTTCCAGAGGAGGAGGGCCGCTACCTTCTAGAAGCGGACAAACAGCCTTTTGCAATGGCAATCACTTTTGCCATTCCTCCAGTAGAAGAGGTGCCCGCTCAACTTCAGGAGAGGTCCAGGAGGGAGCAGTATACTGAACTTGCAGAGAGGCTTTCTGGCGCACTTCCATATACTCCGCGCAACCCAAGCCTTAACCGGCTCCGGAGGGATATCCTGAATCTTGCCAGGGATGAGAAGCGGCCCCTGAAACCCAAAAGCTTTGAATTTTCAAAGAGGCTTGGAGGAGAAGAAAAGGCAAAAGAAATCTTTGGCATTCTAAATGACTATCCTGAACTTGCCGGAGTTGGAGTTAAAGGAGGAGTCCTGGTAGTTATGCGCGGGGAAATAGGAGCCCGCGCAGAAGCTGAGGCTGGAATGAGGGGAATGCGCCCTGAGGTGCTAAAAAAGCGTATGGAATACCTCCGTGCGCAGGAAGGAGCTTCTGATAAAGCAGCCCGGGAAGCAGCACTTTATTACCAGAAAAAGATGGAAGAAAAATATCCTGATGAGGAAGTAATAGTTACTGTTACCCAATTGGATACTCCGGGGGTAGTTGTCCAGAATTATTACCAGGAGGACCCATCCAAGTATTCCCAGGAAACACTTAGCTTTAATACATTTGGAGTAGGGGGCCAATACACTAACCCCGGCCGAGCACCTGAGTTCAGGTTGCTTGATACAATCTCCAGAGACACAGCACTCTTTGGAGACCAGCCTAGGAAAGACCCGAAAACAAAAGAGTATCGTTTCCCAAGGTCCTCTGCGGTCGAGAGCGCCAAGCTTCTTTACAGGATTCACGCAGGCCTCAGAATAGAGTCCATGTCAGATACTAAAGAGCTCAGGGTACAGCTTTACCGAAAAGTAGGGGTAACAATAGATGCCTTGAATGAAGTGTTCCCGACCTTTGATTCATTTGACAAGGCCCTGGATGATATGGGAGTTGGAGCGGGTTTGCGCAAAGCCNCAACCCAGACTGCCCTGCAGATTGTGGAGCGCAATGAGGAGTATGAATCCTGGACTCCAAAAGAGAAAAGAAAATATTACGATGCAGTATTCGAAGCGGTCTGGAGAATTAAAGTTGCACAGATAGCACTTGAGTGCGGCTTTGACCCATCTATTAGGCTAAAAACACCAGACCAGTATCGCCGCTACATTAAGAATACGCTTATTCCCCGCCTTACTGCTACATTTATCCTTCACGAAGGAACAAAGGATGAGCGGACTTACAGGGTATTGGACAGAAGAGTACTTACCAGAAAGGATGAGGAATTTGTCACAATTCCTGTTGAGGGAGACCCTGACAAAGTAAGAATTGTAGGCACAATCAAGGGAGGGAAGGTTGAGCCCATTAAGGATGAATCCGACTGGAAGACAGTGAAAATTCAGCCTACCTGGTCAATTGGCCCATATGGAGCCACCCCAAGGGATGTTCCGGGCTCCTATACATATCTCCTGAAAATCGAGCACAATCCCATCACGGCAGATGTAACCATTCCAGGAACCACAACCCTTATCATGCCGACTGCCGCAACAGGGGCAAAATCTTTCCGTTCTTCTTGGGAGAGAGTTTGGGACGACATCCTACTTGAGATGAACATCTCGAAAGAGGATTTGTTCAAATTAGCAGACTCTTCCCTAAAAGATGGAAAAAAGATTAACCCGCGCATTAATACCTTGAGTGCAGAACAAACCATGATGGGGGGCAAAAGAGTAATCTTCATCGACCCTCCACGAGAGAGATTTAAGGATAATCGAACACCAGAGGCCCTTCCAAAATACCCAATGAACATCTTCAAAGGGCACTATTCTACTGCGTATGTGGATGACCAAAACAATGTGTATGCCTTTGAACTAGCAGGCAAAAAGAAAGGGGAATTGCCATTAAATGCAAGAGAGTATTATGGCAAAAAAACTGATAAAGACGGCATCGTACTTGGAGAAGAGCCCAAAGTCAAGCGAGTCAAAATTGGGGTACTGGATCCAATAGCCGGAACTATTGTGACCGAGGAAGGTGGCAAATACCAGAATTATACTGGCGAATATGAAAAACACCTCTTTGGCCACTTGCTCTTAAGCCCGAACCGGATGGGGGGGGCATTGACAAAAGAAGAAGTAGAAGGCTTTGAAACATCTGCAATAGGCGGAATGGACTATGATAAGTACCACAAATATTATCACATAAAAAAGGCCAATGTGGGTGCATATAAAAAATCAGTTTCTTCTGGGAAGAAGTTCCGCTCCAGGCTATGGATCAGCTTTGGAGATTACATCCCCGAGTTGGTTACAACAGCTGAAGAAACCAAAAGAACATTTAAAGGAAAAAAGAAGAAAAACAGGTGAATTAAATGGCAGAATTTGCAGGACCACCAAGACCAAAAGAAAAAGAGGCTAAAAAAGTGGAAATTGTTGTTCCAACAAGCATTGGAGCAGCATTGAGGGATTTGCAGGAATTTGGTGATATCTCAGGAGACCTAACTTCTCATCAACTTCGAGAAGTACACGCGACTCTTGAAGGGCTAAAGATGTTTTTGGCCGATAAGAAATACGTCACAGATGTTTCCTTTGAGAAAGAATTTTCTGCATTAACTTCCAGGATTCAAGAGATTCAGGGGCAGGCAGACCAAGGGGCGAAGGCTACTGATGAGGCTGTCCGTGCACAGCAATATGCAGATATTAAAGCGGTTGCAAGCACCTGTATTGTAGATATTCACAGGGCTTCAAAATTGCTTTCGGTTCCAATAAATATGCCCAAGCACGGAGATGAACCTGAAGCTGAGACTGAAACAACCCAAAATGTGCATATTGGTGGGGCAGGGCCAACAGTGCTTCCACCCCAAATATCCACATTAGCAGCTCTTCCTGCGCGCATGGAGCAATTTGCAAGTGATGACCCTGCTGTTCATGATAAACTTATCGGGCAGTTGAGCGCGGTCGCTACTGCGTGGGCAAATTATGAAAATGCTTCAGGTTCCTCAAGCCTTCAGGATAAATGGTATAAAGAATTTACTTCTTCATTTGGAGACCTCCTAAATTATCTGGATACCCTTCAGGATTCTAGCGAAGTAACGGCTATGGTGTGTGGAAATGAATCCGCAGGGTGCAATAATCTCCTAAGTGAGGTGCGCAATGGAGACGTGGATGCCATGCGAGAGCTGCTCTCAGGAAATTACCCTATTGCCGAAGGTGTGATTAATGGGCTTTTAACTGAAGGGGAGTATCAGAACATTGGAAGGGCAGTAGACATGACTGTTACTGGAGATGCAGAAGTCACAGTTTATAAAACAGAACATGGGCGCCTTTATTTGGAGCTGAACCTCATGGGTGTCCGCACTAAAGATATGGATGTGACTGTGGAGAATGGCATCATCACAGATGAATCCACTGGGCACCAGTGGTATTTTGATTCGGACCTAAAATTGGCAGGGGAACTTACTTTTGGGGAAGGCCCAGGCAGAATAAGCATCCGGGGAGGAGCAGGCCCAAGACTAGGGACCCCCCCATATTATCTTTATTCTCCTGATGGGAACCTGATGTATGGATTTGCGGCTGAAGGAGGCCTCCGCGGAGAAATTGGCTCAAGTGAAGGGACATCCCTTACTCTTGATTTGGATGTGGAAATGAAATATGGCATCATTGGAAAAGACAAGATTATAGAACTTAAGGAAAAAGCAGACCTTGTCTTCATGTTTATCCAGGCCCGCAAGGAACTGGAAGAGGAAGGTGCCCAATTAGGGACTGGAGTCGGAGCCTTTGCCAGAGTAGATGCAATGCAAATTAACGAGACCGATGATGCATTTGTTATTCCGCTTAGGGGCCTGCGTGTAAGTGGAGGGCTTGCTATGGACTTTACAAAAACCTTTGAAGACCAGAAAAAAGTCCCGGTAACCATCTTCTTTAAGGGAGGCCCACTGGTGCAGGTTCCGATGGGAACTTCTACCCTCAGGCTGGGGGCAGAGGGGCAGATTGGTGTGGAAGGCGAGATAGTAGGAGCACAAATTGGAGCATATTTCCTCCAGCCCGAAGCAGCAGCCGCAGAGCAATTGCAAGAATGGGAAAAGGGAGTAGATGCAAAACTCATATTTAACTTCAGTACGGGACCAATGACTAAAGTGCCCAAAAAAAAGGAGGAGGGTGAGGAATAGATGAAGAAATTCATCTTCACATTTCTTTTTCTTTTTTCTCTTTCTTCAGCCACCCTTTATACGGGGCATTTTATCGACCATACTGATGTAGATTCGATGCCTAATATGCGGGAATATAATCAAGATAATTCGAATTATTATATGACCCAGGATGTTGAATACCGCATCACCACTCATCTTTCAGTTCCTGATGCTGATAGATGGTTGGCAGGTTCCATAGGGGGACCTTCAAACATTCGCTCAGGAAACGCTGTTTGTGAAGGTGTTTTTGATTATACTATGGGCGTGAGTGCGCAGGCACCGATGGGAGACTTTGTAGGAAGATTGCCTGCTTGGGGAGGAGGGGCTATCAATACTTGGCCAAATTGTGGATCTTCTACATATCCTTCCTGCCCTTCAGGAAACAGATATGTCTATTGGAGCGATAGCCTCTATGCAAACTATCGCCACAACCACGGAGAGCATTCCAAACAACTTGAAAATTATGGATGGAGGGCAATGGGCCTAAGAAAGTTATCTATGGACCCCTGGTCCAAAAACGAAGCCTCAGAAGTCTCAACAATTATGCGCGGGGATTTCCGCATTACTGGTTTTGATTCCGGGAATGGAGGACCATATACTGCAGCAGGTTCAACCCCTTCACATTCTGATGAGTTTTATATTTGGGTGAGCAGTTCGCAAGGAATGGAAACAGTTACTCTTACCCAAAGGCTGAGCGTTGATGGTGCATTAATAGGGGCATATGTCCCTGAGATAACGCCTTCCCAGGAGTTTTATCATGCTTATGAGGGAATTGCCCCTGGCCAGAGCCAGTTTACTAATACAATTCAGGATGACGGAATTTTATATGTCTATGATTATGATAATGTAGGAATAATCGACCCCTACATTGCTTATGTCGATATTGGAAGTGACCTTGGAGGCACTTATGAATTTGCCCCTGGCCAGACACAAGCGCCAGTGACCGTTGCAGTTTATGTGCCTGACCGCCCCGATGATTTTTATGCCCTTTCATTTGAATTTAGCGAGATTGAAGTGGATCCTTCTTCACTCTATTCCTTTACGCCTACTGACCTGGACAAGGATTGTGATGACCCCACATATGCATTTGTAGGCCTCTCACCAAGCGGGCTCCTAGGTTATGGCCAGATAAATGGGGGGTACAGCCCTATTGTAGGGGCCCACTCAGCATACGTGGTGGACCTTGAAGGGGACCTTACAGTTCCTGCAGATATGGATTCCGGAACCCACCAGGTAGGGTTTAGGGTTTGCTGGGAATCCTGTGATGGGGAGACTTTATGTGGGGGAGGGGATGCAGATGGCTGCAGCAGTTGGATTGATATCCCCTTTGAAATTCCAGAAGAAGATACCCTGCTTCCAGACCTTATATGTACAATAGAGCCGCTCGAATACGTAACCGGCACTGATTCTTCAGATGGATTTGAAGCCGGGGAAGGAGTGCAAAGCTGGAGAGTTACAGTTACCAATATCGGCTTGGGAAACGCAACAATAGATACAGACAATTATCTTTGCTCTGCAGTGGTTTTCAATGCATACAACAGTGATGGAACCAGCAGCCTGGACCCGGCTGACTTTACTGCGGAAGCAATCTTTCCAAGTGCCCTTTATGGGACCCTTGAGCCGGAGCAAAGCTCCATTGTTGATTTTGTTGATGTTCCTGCGGTTTGCATAGATAATAGCAGTAACCAGATAGAAGCACATGCAGCCCCAAACTGGCTTGCCTGGTGGTATCCAGACTGCGTTCCATATATGCTGGAGGAAGTTGAATATTGGAACAACTGGTGCACCTGGGATGCACCCTGCAATCAATCAATTGATGAAGAAGAGCCTGGAGAAGAGTATTGCGTAATAATGCCAACTCCGCAAACAGGATACCCCGGTTCCCACCATGAATTTGATATTGTTTGTTATAATGATGAAGGAGATGAGACTCCTTGTTCAGGACCCATTTGGACAACAACCCATGGAGCAGAATATGTTGATGCATTTATGGGAAATGATATTGGAGCAGATGTTGATATCATAACCAACCTGGTTGTGCCCGAAGAAGGAGACTCAGTAATAATCCAGGCAGCCTGGAGTGGGGTATATTGTGAAGGGGAAATTCTTCTTCCCCCAATGGACTGCTTTGACTTCATCTAGCCCCTTTTTCTTTTTCTATATTTTTATTTCTTCTAACCGCTTAGGAACAACTACTTCATATTTTTTACTCAGGGGTTCAATCATTTCTTCCAGGGATTCTTCATCTCCGTGAACAAGGATAATCTTTTTCAAACCCTTAATCCCATATGCAAACTGGAGCAATTCGCTTTTTCCAGCATGCCCTGAAATCCTTAGTTCAGCAACTTTCAATTTAAGTTCAACCTCATCCCCATCAATTTCAATACTTTTTGCGCCATCCAGGATTTTGCGCCCCCTGGTTCCTTCCGCCTGATACCCAACAAAGATAATCTTATTCTTTGGGTTCCATGCCAGTTCCTTAATATATGTAAGGACTGGGCCTCCAGAGAGCATTCCCGAAGTAGAAACAATGATGCAAGGCTCTTCAAGCACATCTTTCCTGTCCCTTCTCTTTGGAACAAAAAAGTGCTTGCTTGCAAATGGGTCATCCGCACTCAGGAGAATCCTCTTTTGCACTTCCTCTTTAGTGTAAACTACATTCTGCCGATAAATCTTCATCGCCTTCTTAATCATTCCATCCATGTAGATTTTTACTTCAGGCAATGCACCGGATTTCATATAACTCTCAAGCAGAAGCAGTATTTCCTGCCCGCGCCCTACAGCAAAGGAAGGAATAATTACGTGGCCGCCTTCTTTGATTGTTTCCTTAATTTCCTTAATTAGCTTGTTAATAGATTCCTTGGTTCCGGGAAGCTCTTCATTCCCATAAGTTCCTTCCATAATAAGTGCATCTGCGCGCAATCCTTTTTCACACCCATCCAGAAGCCGGGTTCCACGGGTTGAGATATCTCCAGTATACAAAACTGTTTTTTCCCCCTTAATGTGCACCATTGCCGAACCCAGGATGTGCCCTGCATTATACAACGTTACATTGTAGCCCCCTGCCCTGAAATCGTCCTTAAATTCATAAGTGTGGAACCTTCGTATTGCTTCGGACACATCAGTATCAGTAAAATCATTATTTTTTCCAATGCGCTGGTAATCTGCCAGCAATACTCCTACAAGGTCCTTAGTTGCCTTAACTCCATAAATTGTGGGTTTTGCCCCGTGGGCTATTAAGCTCCCCAAATATCCTGAATGGTCCAGGTGCGCATGGCTGATTGCAACATCCTTTATTTTTTTTTCAAAACCTTCCGGGAATTCCGGAAAAGTAACAGTTTCTCCTAGTTTTATTCCACAATCCAGGAGGATCCCCTTCTTTTTTTCAGTGAGCCAGAGAGCACTTCGCCCTACTTCCCTTGCTCCGCCATAAGCAATAAACTTCATATTAACCACTAGTCGCTTGCACTTTGGAGTTGATTCCCTCACCGGCTCCAATGTGACACAGGAGATTATCTTTGGAAAAGAATATAAAAGAATATAATAATGGAAGGCAGCGTATTTACTCAGATAACCATCAAAGATACCTTTAAAAGCCGTTCTGCGCCCTAACTAGTCCATGTCGGGGAGGATAACGTCTGTTAGGAAGGTAAAGAAAATTGAAACTGTTCTTGGAAATAATAAGCCTGGAGTAAATCCATTTAAGAAAGTCTTTAACCGATTCGGAAGGCAACTTGCTGTAGGCGCGTTAACACTAACTCTTGCAGCAGGGGCAACCTGTTTGCCTGGATGTGTCCCTAGGACCATTGTGGGTGCAGCAAGAGTTGGAGACCTGGCCACAGTAAAGGAGCTGGTTATGAAGGGCAAAGATCCAAATGGTACTGATTGGCATTTTGGGGAGTTATTCCCAGATAAGAGTGCTCTAATGTATGCGGCCAAACAAGGTGATTTGGGGATGGCCAAATTTTTGTTGGAAAACGGAGTGGATGTAAATGAGCAAACCAACAATGGAGGAGTAACTGCCCTCTTTTTCGCGGTTACGGCTAGAAATGTTGAAATGATGGAACTGTTGATTGAAAACGGAGCAAATATAGAGCTGGGGAGAATGCTCGATTCCAAACCCTTAATCCACTCAGTTAAGAAAAACAATCCCGAATTGGTCAAATACTTGCTGGAAAAGGGTGCAGACCCTTCAGTAAAGGATGGATGGGGCGTATCTCCTTTAATGTTGGTTTCCTGTTCCGAAACCGATGAGAGCTCCTACGACCTCGAAAATAACCTGGAGATAATCCGGCTCTTATTGAAGCATGGAGCAGATGTAAATGAACGATCTGTTCCTTACCAGTCCATAAGCGGAGCAACCACTGAATATGCTGGTGGTGGGAAAACGCCTTTGATGTTTGCATCAGGTGCAGCCGCCCTCCAGAAAGCCAAGTTTCTAATAGAAAACGGTGCGGATGTAAATGCCCAGGATGCTATGGGGATGACCCCGCTAATGCATAATCGGAGTGCCCTTTTTGAAATGATGGAGCTGCTTCTAGAGAATGGTGCAGATCCAACTCATATGGACAAGGATGGCTGCAGTTTGTTTATGCACATGGTACAATGGCACAAATTGAGCAAGTCCATAATGTACCAAAGACCAAATTGGATGCTGAGAAACGAACTTGGCGGAAAACGCCCCGACCCTTTTAAAACAATCAAATTTCTTTTGGAAAACGAGGGAAATGTAACTGCTCAGGACAAGAAAGGAAGAACTTCGCTTATGCTGGCACTTGCTATAGGTAATTGGGAAACTGCCGAACTTTTGCTAGATAATGGAGCTGCTGCAAGCGGGATAGACAAAGAAGGCAATTCGACGCTTTTGCATATCAATCACCTCGTTTTTGGTTTTCCTTCGACCGAACTTGTAAATCGGTTGATTGGTTTGGGAGCAGAGATAAATGCACAAAACAAATTTGGAGAAACTGCACTCCATATGTTCTTGTTTCAGTACGAATTCGAACTAGTCGAGTTGGCAGTAAATCATGGTGCAGACCTGAATCTCCAAGACACATGGAAGAGGACTCCACTGCTTTCGTTTATGGAGCGTAGTTCCCGCTTAGACGTTAGAGACGATCCCGGTTTTTTGGAGAAGAAGCACAATATAATTCGCTTTTTGCTGGAAAACAGTGCAGAAGTAAATGTGCGCGATGAATGTGGAAAGACTGCCCTTTTTTATGCAAATAAAACGCCTCGGGATCGGACGACGATCAAACTATTGGAGGAGTATGGAGCCAAAGAATAGCCACCATGTTAACCACTTGAGTTGCAATGGGATTATCTTTGGAAAAGAATATAAAGCTCTGAGCCAAAATCCAAATTGATGGAAAAAGAGCGGGAGGTAGCAGAATACATACTCAAGCGGCACAAGGATGAGCTTGAAAAAGAGGAAATCCGCTCTCTCTCCAGGCTCAGGCAACTAATTTCCCCTTACTCTGATTATGTTTCAAAACTAAAAGCCAAAATGCTTGGAGACCTTGCCCCATACAGAAAAGAGGAAAAATTTCTTGATGCAGTAACCCAGATTATTGCGCATATTTCAGACATTTCCATAGTAACACTCCCAATTCAGTATTCATTAACTTTTGAAGAAATAGAGCAACTAATGGCTGCATCCAAAATAGATAAAGCACTTCTTACAACTTCTCTCCTGCGCGCAGCAGGCTCTGAAGATGCTGCCTGCGTCATTGGAAACAAGTACATAACTGTGAAATTTACTCATCTTGGAGAGACTTATGCAATAGATATAGAGGACAATACTGTGCTAAGTGGAGCTGAAGCAGAAGGCTTTGTCCAGGGGAGCGAACCCAAATACATCTTCAATGACTTATTCTTTGAATTTGGCAAATGATTTTAGGTATTCTTCTTCCACTTCGTGCAATTCTGCAGGAATTACAATACAATATGGAGCACTGCCAAGCTCAGTTTTAAGCAATTCAGAAACAGTTCCATAAGAAATCTCTTCATTTGGATAGCCGACACGCGAGAGAACCACAACCTTTTCAGGAAGCACCTTCAAACTTTTTCGCTCCTCCATTTTTCCAAGCAGTTCCAAACCAAGCTTTGCGTCCATCAAGCCAAGCTCCGCATCCAAATCCATCAAAACGAGAGTATGCATTCCAGCATCCAGATTCTTTTTAATTAAGAGCAGAGGGGATGTGGGCTCGTATTTGGGCCTCCAAAAACTAACCGTAACAGTTTTCCCAAAGCGATATGGCTGCAAACCTGACTTTCCAGCTGCTGCAGAAAAAATTGAAGAGTTATGCACAACATGTGTTTTAATTCCCGCCTTTTTGGCATCAATAAGCAGAGAGGTGTGTGTAGTTGCACCCAAAGGGTCCCCGCCACAGAGCAGGCACACTTTTTGGTCTTTAGCCCTCTTCAGGACATATGGGAAGTCCCCTTCTACTTTGTCCCGCCCAATTACTTCGATACGTTTGCCTGTTTCTTTTTCCAGTTTCTCAATATACTCCTTGGGAACAGGCATAGTATGGATTTCGCAAAAAGCAATATCACTCTCTTTGAGCAACTCAAGCCCGCGTGCAGTAATGTCGTACCCTACGCCTAAGCCAACCAAAGAAATCATGTGCCGCACACCATCCGCAAAACACTCCTAATTCCAGGCGCGAGCCCGATAATTGCAATAACCAGGTAAAAGTAAATCCGCTCGTCCGCTTTTAGGTTTTCCTTTTCAACCAAATAAACCGCAGCCGAAGCAATGGCCACTTTAACCATGTAAAATAAGAAGTATGTGTTCAGTAGTTCTCCCACAAATCGGGAGAGGACGTGCTGCTCAAAATAATTTTTTCCAACCGCAGCAGAAAAGATATCCAGGATGATGAATGTAGCTGCCCCATCCATTGCATGCCCGGCAACTACTGCAGAAGCAACCGCACCGTACTTCTTCCAGATGAAATATGCAGGAATTGCAGTCAAAACCAAAACAGGAATAGCATACTCAATATGATGCATAAAGGGAATAAGCAGCAAAAAGAATGGAATAAACAATGCAATTCCTACATAAGGAAGGAACTTCATGCGATTTAAGAGGTGCAAAACTGCAATAGTTGCAAGCAGAAGCCCTGCAACCAAAATATAAATTCCCGGGGTTACAGTCAAAAATCCATAATCCAAAATTCCACTATTTATGATTGCCACATGGATGGGTGTTACTCCTGTAAATACGCCCCCATCTACAGAATCTGTTACTGCGCGCATGGTAGAGCCAAAGAGCACAAAGCTCAAAACCCCCCAGAAAAAATTATCATCTATTCTTACCCCTGTGCGCTTCAAAATCTTAAAAATTACATATACGGCTATTAATGCAATTATGGCGTACACTACAGTATTGATAGGGTTATACCCAGTTTTCTCCATTATTGGGGAAATAAAAAATTCTTCAATAAACTCCATGTTCTCCCTTTATTTGCTTTCTGCTTCCAATAGGCAAATTATATGGATAAGAGAAAGTCCAAAAAGATTATTAAAGAGACNGTCTCCGCAAGAATAGAGAAANTGCTGGATGAAGCTAGAAGNGCATATAAGCTTCACCCTGAGCGCTCCGAGAGATANCTCAGGCTNATCTGGAAATTAGTGGAAAAATATAAAGTAAGCTTAACCAAGGAGCAAAAGCTCTCATTTTGCAAAAAATGCTTTACTTTATGGATTCCCGGGAAAAACGTGGAAATCTCCTTTGACCAGCGCAATAATGTCTTGGAATATAAGTGCAAAAAATGTGGTTTCAGGAGAAGGCTGAAGTATAAATAATATTCTGTTCTAACTATACCCGTGAAGTGGGGTAATGCTCATGAATATCGATGAATACATCTCAATGCAGTCTGAGAAAATCGAAAAGAAAATTTATACTGAAATTCCAGATGAGCCACAAGCAATTTATGGAATGCTAAAGGAATATCTTTCTCGGGGGGGAAAGCGCATTCGCCCAATCCTTACTCTTGCTGCTGCAGATGCCACAGGTGGAAATCAGGAGGATGCAATGCCTTATGCACTGGCAATAGAAATCTTCCATAATTTTACATTAATCCATGACGATATTGAAGATAATTCTCCATTGAGGCGGGGAAAACCCACTCTCCATGAGCAGTATGGAATCCCTATCGCAATTAATGCAGGAGATGCCCTCTATACAATAGTGTGGTCTTCCCTTCTTTCCCATAATCTTCCTCCGGAAAAATTCCAGTATGCAATAAAAATCTTAGTCAGTGGTTTCTCTTCTGTGGTGGCTGGGCAGGGAGCAGAGCTGGAGTGGTACCGCACAGGGAATTTTGACCTTGCCGAAGAGGATTACTTTAAGATGGCAGGAGGAAAAACCGCATCCCTGATGGGTGCCTCATGCCGAATTGGGGCATACTCGGCAGGAGCATCAGTTGAGATGCAGGATGCAATGCAGGTTTTTGGGGAAAAGGTAGGCCTTTCATTCCAAATCAGGGATGATGTACTGAACCTGGTTGGGGACCCTTCGAAATACAAGAAGGAACTCGGTGAAGACATTAAAGAAGGCAAGCGCTCATTAATAACCCTCAAATTAATTCAGGTGCTCCCTTTCGAAGAGAAGAAAAAGGTAATCGGGATACTCAACAGCCCTACCAAAACTCAGGAAGAAGTGGATTGGGTAATCTCCCTTGCAAAGGAGAAGGGCGCAATTGATTATGCAAATTCTGTGTCGGATAAATTGGTGGAAGAGGCAAAAGAAAACCTAAAAGTTATAAAAGATGAGCAAAAGAGGGAAGTTCTCTCCTCCCTGGCCAATTATATGGTCAGAAGGGAAAAATAGGAATATATTTAAATATCTTTATTCTAGAAATAAGCTTATGCGACCAATAATACTGTCCCTATGCCTATTGCTTATGCTGGGTGTCGTCTTTCCGCTGGCACTTCAGGATTACCTCTATGAAGGAGAAAACCAGACTGGCACTGAATCATTTACTGCCCTTGGTGCTTCCTATGAGATAATCTCTATTGATGGAAACGAAGCCATTCTTCTCAAAAATGGTCAGATTCTGAAAGATAAGCCTGAAATGGAAGCAGCGCTCTACCAATACTATGTTGCCCAATATTACCCTAGCCAGGCAGAAATAGACAATATTACGGCGCTCTTAAACCTTTATCACGATAGTAGGGAAAATGGGGACATGTGGACCAATGTTGAGGAAGAAGAATGCAGAATGGGCATTTTCCTCCATGCATTTCCCTGTACAAATGACACTATTCCAGAGACTTTTGAAGAGTCCAAGCAAAACGATTGCTACCTTACGGCTTCAGTATTATGTGATGAGTATGGAGATTACCTGGGCTGCAGTGACCCCATAATGATAATGCCCCTAATTCAGGACTTTGCAATCTCTTCTAATCGCATGAGTGAAATCGATGCGGATGTGCAGGAAGAGCTTGCTAACCTCACTGAAGAAAATATCTACGAGGTATTCACCGAATTGGACGCAGACATTGATGCAATGAGGGGGTACGAGCAAAAACTCGAAGAGACACTTTTGAGGGTTCCATATACCCAGGGAGGAGACAAATGCAATGCGTGTTATGGAATCTGCCCCCCAATCATAATCGAGGAGCAGTATCTGGATGAGGCAGAAGAGAAATTGGACGCGCTTCTTCCGGAACTCCACTATATTGGAGATTATGAACTTCTTGCCCAGCAGATTTATAACTCTACAGTAGAGAGGGATGAGTACAGGGTCTTGAATGAGCAGAGAGAGGAGTATGTAGCCCTTTATGCACCGGATAAGAGCAGGGCAGAAATTGTCCTGGCCCAGGCAGATGAGCTATTGGAGTATGTTTCTGATGATACAGTTCTTACTAATTCCGGGCGTGTTGAGCAGATAATGGCTACTATTGATGAAGACATAAATGATTCTGACTTTGATACAATGAATGCGAATCTCGATGAGCTAAATGCAAAACTTAATGTGCTCTCTTCTTCTATTGAAAGCTCCTGGGAAATCTATAATACTACAGTGCAGGCAAAAGAGAGGGCAGATGCACTCTTTTTCACGCTGGACACCAAAGACCTTTCAGAAGAGGCATCAAGTGAATTGACGGCACTCAAAGCAGAAAAGAGAACCCAGGACAGAAGCTTTGTAGATGGATTATCTCCTGAGAAATATGGCCAGGTCACAGTTGCCTATAATGACCTTTCTGACCAGGCTTCCAGTTTGCTTTCATCGGTTCAGGATTCTGAGATGATTGTAGATGGCTTCAAGGGAGCAGGGACAAAAACCAATGAGGGAATAGTAGGCCTTGCTTCTACTATGGCACCCCTGGAGCGCGAAGACAAAGAGGAAGTTTCCGGTTACGCACCAATTCTGGTATCCACCCTTTCTTTCTTCTCAATTTCTTCACTTGCAGTATTTGTTTTCCTCTTTATTTTTGCAACCTTCAGCGACAGGTTCAAGAACAAGATACTTCTTTTCCTTGGAATCCTGCTTCTTGGAGGCTCCATTGTATTTGCAGGAGTGCTCTCGGGTGGCATCTATTACGTACTTGCATCCTCATCTACCGATGCAAGCTTTACGGACTTCCAGTCTTATGTGCTTGCAAGCCCGCATGTCTCAATTATCGTTGCAACTGAAGGTGTTCCAAGCGGGGCCAGCACCCAAATGATATCATGTGCAGAGGAATTAGCAGATTCTCTTGAAGGAAAGGACGTAATAGTTTATGATAAAACCAATAATGAATGCTTAATTAACGGCCAGAACGTTACTTTGGCCGAGTGCTACAATAGCGTGGAAGAGCCAATTATACTGTTGCAATATACCACGGTAGCAGAGAGTCCCCAATTTAGCACAGGTTTTGTATATAAGGGAACCTTCAGTGGAGATGAAGAATATTTCAGCCAGTGCCAGATTGCCAAAGGATTCACCAGTTTGGAGCCGGAAACCACCAGTCTGGCAGAAGAGCCTGAAGAGATAGGTACAGCCGATGCAAACAATACAGAGTAGGTAGATACAGATGAATAATAGATACATTAGCCTGGCCCTGTTTATTTTTGCAGCATTTATTCTGGCTGGCTGCATAAACCCAATAGAGGAAATTCCCCCAACAGAGGTTGTAGTGGAAACTCCTGAACTTTACCCCCCTCCCTTTGTTGAAGAAGGAACCGAAGTTACTAATGAGAAATTTGCAGAAAACCTGGCATCTTCCCAAAACGTTTATCTGGTTGAGGACCTAAGAAATCTGGAAACATACCCAATTAGCAAAAACAACATTATGCAGTGCACGGTGGACTATGCAGGAAGCCCGGGATTAGTTGGGAAAACAGTTACTATTTTCGCTTTTGATGATGAAGGTGTGTGCCAGANCNNNGATGGGCCCATTTCTATGGCGGACTGTTATGCAATAATCCAGCAGGGTGCAGAAGACCCAAATACTGCAATTATCTGGATAGAAAAAGGAGAAAATCCGGAATTCTATCCAGGAGGCCTTTTAGTCAGGTTAAGCGATTCTTATGTACAGGGCATATGTGTGGTTAATTTTGCAGAGCCCGAAATAGCCTCTCCGGATATGGCGGCTGAACCGCCACTTCCAGAAGTAAATGATACTGAAGTTATTGAAGCGCCCGTGGATGCAGAAATTCCAGAAGAGCCTGTGGATCCAGAGATGCCGGAAGCGCCCGTGGATGCAGGGGATTCACATACTTTCCCCTAACCACTTTTTACAATAGAGAAGATTTAATCTAGGAAAAGTTCACAAATATGTATTAGTTGGNTTATCCCCTTTTTTTGTATCTTAGGAAGACGCCTATTCCCCCAAAACCACTAAGAAATTGTGCTCCTTCCGCAGTATGGCTGGAAATTACTTCTACCGCAATATTGTATTTGTTGGCCCGGTCTATTAATTCATCAACAAGCGGCTCATCAATGTCAATATCCAGCTTTCCCCCGCACTTTTTGCATTTTTTGGGCTCAGCCTTTGCCCCTTTGCTTATTGCGCGCTCAGCAGTCTGGCAGTTATTGCAGCGGTATTCTACAAACCTAAATGGAAGCTCTTCAGAAATGAGGAGCATTTCTGCCTGTTTGCTTTCAATTGCCTCTACTACTTCATGTAATCCATATGTGGCAAGCCCATCAGTAACAACTTCTTTTATGAATCGCTCAATGTATCTGCGCTCTTTAATTGCTTCCTGTTCAGCCAGAATGTCCCCGCTTTTTGCAAGCACTTCCCGCACTCCGTATTCATCATTGTAACCCGTATCCACTATTCCCAAAATCTCAAGCTGGTGGTTGAAGGTTTCTTCTTTTAGGAAGTATTCTTTTGCCGGGCCTGAGCCCCCTACAATTACTCCTTTTACCTTTCCCAGGAATGCGGCATCCATTGCTTCTCCTATTCTGCGAAAGTAGAGATGTTTTTTCTCTTCAATATCCCGCTGGTATCTCATTGCACTCTGGCCACCGACTTTAATCTTGGCATGTGCAGTAGAATGGAGTTTTTTCATAATCTTGGTTTCAGTACCGCGCACAAGTGCAACAGTTGCTTCGCGCCCATCTAGCACAACAACTCCGTAACTTGCACGGGTTTCCAGCATATTGTCTAATGGTTCAAGGAAAAACGCGCTGTCGCAGCGGTACAAACTCACCGCCAGCTTTTGTGGGGGTTCCAGAGAAAAGAGTTCAATGTCCCTTTTTGAGGGGTCTTCTGAAATATTCCCTGCAAAAACTACCATTCCCTGCTCAGGTGTTTTCTTGAACATTTTAAGGTGGCTGATAATCTTTTCCAGGGATTCGGTTACATTTGTTTTTGTCTGCTTGGACTTGATATTTGAGGCCTGCCCTAACTCTTCTCGGAGTTTGTTGGAAGTTTCATGGATGGGGTATCCAGCCGGTATATATACTGAAATCATCTGGGTTCCACTGCCCCTGAAACCCCGAATTTTTTTCAGGAGTTTTTTGAATTCGTAAAGCTTCTCTGAGCTTATCGGTTCATTCTTTTCGTGCGAATTCATTCAAACACTCTAACTTCTCCTGTTTCAAGGAGGTATTTAGCGAGCACTATCTTCACCTTTCCTTCGTCCGCAAACTTTTTTATAACTGGGCTGTTTTCAAGCATGCAGTTTTTTACACATTTCATATTTTCATCTGTAGAAGGTTCGATGTCTTTGTTGCATTTTGCTGCAGCAGGCTCAATCATTTTCATTATTTTTCCAATGTTCCCTTCTGCTTCCCCTTCAAGCCCGCAGCATGCTGTTACCGCACCGCATTTGGTATGCCCCAGAATCATAAGCACGGGAGTTTTAAGGTGCTCAATACCATATTCAATGCTTCCAAGCCCCACCGGGCCAACTACATTTCCTGCAGTTTCAATCTTGAATATTTCGCCGATATTAACATCAAATATGAATTCCGGGACAACTCGCGAATCAGAGCAGGTAACTATAGTTACAAATGGGGTCTGCCCATCTAACACTTCTAGCCTCCGCTCTTTAAAATTGTAATTTTTGCGCTCACCAACTACAAAACGCGCATTTCCATCCATCAATTTTTGCATAGCTTCTTCTGCATTCATCTTTCCTCACCTATTTACTAATGAGATAAAGAGAAATTAAATAAGAATAATTAAAAAAGAGAGAGGGTGTTTCCCCTTAAATGCCCCTTACTTTTCCATCTGCCAAATCAAGGAAGGTTGCCATCACTTCAGCTTTTGCATTCCGTATTTTTTCCTGGAGGCTCCAGAGCCGTTCTCCATAATATTCTGCCAAGCCTTCACCCCTTAAGAGTATCGCAGAAGCAACAGCATTCTTCACTTCTGCTTCCCCCTCCCCGCCTTCTTTGAGGTTGTGGCCAACTATCTCCATGATTTCTGAGAGTTGAGCCTCGCGGTTTCCTGCAACTGCAGCACCCACTGCACCGCATTTGGTATGCCCCATAACCATTGCAACCGGAACTCCCTTGCCCACCATTTCATCAATCACTTCAATTGCAGTTGGGGAGAGAATATTCCCTGCATTGGAAATAACTACAGCATTATCATAAATATCGTGGACCTGTACCCTTGAATCAGAGCAGGCGACAACCACTGCCTCTGCTTCCTCTACGTTCGTGGCTTCATCTCCCAAAATTGCATTTTTCCTTATTTCCAGGACAATTGGGATAATTTCGTTCAGGCTTTCAATCGTTTTCTCCTGCGTATTATTCCCGTTTCCCCACACATCAACTATTGTTAGGCCAAGGTGCTTTATTGCATAAAAAACAGAGCCTGCGCCCACGTTGTCAAAACTGCCGTCATTTTTGGTTGTGACTTCAAAAACAGTTCCAGGGACTCCACCGTATCCCGGTTTGTTCAGGTAGCGTGCCTTGAGGCCCCCAACTACTCTTGGGCCTACTGCCAGAATTCTCGGAGCCTGCCCCCTATTGAGGCTTTCTATAAGATTTTTTCCATGCCTTTGCCATCTTTTAGGATGCAGTTTTTGCGTTTCCTTCATCCTGTTTGCGGCTTCAGCCATTCTAATGTTTAATTTCGCAGCGCCATTCATTCCTCTCACATCCACTAGTTAGTTGGTTTTTATTCCTCAATTTAGATTTATAAACGTATGTTATTTACCACATAATAGAATTCTATTCCAAAATCTCTATTGCATCCACAATTCCATCCCCATTGTCATCAAATCCTTCTACAACTTTTGCTATAATATCCGAATTATATGCATTTCCCTCTTCAATCTCCTTCATCTTCTTTACCAAGCTTAACACTGCTGCCCGCGTTCCATTTTGGTTTAAGCCCCCCAGAAACAGGATTTTCTTTTTTCTGTTAAATGGATTTTCGATTAGTTCCACGAGCCCGATATTTTCTCCATACTTTTTTCCGGAAAGCGTACTGTGCACATCAAAGCTTCCTGCATCAAACTGGATTGGCAGGTGTGAATTTACCTCAGAAACTAAAGTATTTACCTTAGGGCCCCCAGCAAGGACCAGGTTCATCTCCCGCTCCCGCTCTTTCATTTCCGTATCCAGCACATATAATGGAAAAGAAAAGCCTGCAAATTGTCCCAGAAGCATGGAGAATTCAACCATGCACAATTCGTTTCCGCGAGCGCGGTATTTTCCATGAGGGTCTGGAGACCCAAGCACCATACGCCCATCAAACACCCCATTTTTAATAAATGGAGAGAGGAGGCTTGGAACACTAGATTTCTGCTCCCGGAATTTTGCCCAGCCCTCAGAATTAAGCACAATTGCAAGCGAATCCGAAGCACTTGCAAATTTCTTTGCCACCCCGCCTCCACGCTCAACATATTCTACAAATCCCGCAAGCCCTGCTTTTTCCAGCAGTTTAATATGGTAATATACTGCCTGCACCTGCATCCCCATCTTCCGTGCAATCTGCGCCGGATACATCGCTTCTTCTGAAATGAGCTTCAAAATCCCTAACCTTTCTTCTGAGAGGACCTTCATCGAGTCTCCCCTAATCTCTTTGCATTCAAGGGTTTTTCCCTCGTTGGACAGCAGTTTCATAATATCCCTTTTCAGATTATTTTATAATACTACTAAAAACTTTTATGTAGACCTATTAAAAAACGTTTCTATTTGTAACTTACTTTCTCTAACGAGTTGGTATTTCATGTGCGGAATTAGTGGTTATGCAGGAAAAAAACAGGCAGCAGCCCTTCTCTTAAAATCAATTAAGAATCTGGAATATCGTGGCTATGATTCAGTTGGAATGGCGCTTATTTCCAATGGTGTGCTTAAATTTAAAAAAGGGACAGGAAAAGTAACGGAGGTGGATACTGAGCTTAAGTTTTCTTCTCTTTCCGGCAATACGGGAATTGCGCACACCCGCTGGGCCACCCATGGAGAGCCTTCAGACAAAAATTCACACCCGCATTTTTCTTCTTCAGGAAAAATTGCAATTGTGCATAATGGGATAATTGAGAATTACTTGGAATTAAAGGAAATGCTTAAAGAGAATACATTTGTTTCTGAAACAGATTCCGAAGTAATTGCACATCTTCTGGAGCAGAACTATTCTGGCAGCCTGAAAGATGCAATGCTAAAAACAATGAAAATGCTTAATGGCACATATGCAATTTGTGCGGTGTGCACAAGTTCAAATGAGATTGCAATTGCACGCAATGGCTCGCCCCTTGCAATAGGGGTTGGTGAAGGAGAGAATTTTATTGGTTCAGATGTTTCTGCATTTGTAGAGCACACAAAAAACGTTATTTACCTGGACGACTTCCAGGCAGCAGTGGTAAAAGAAGATTCAGTTGAGGTATATGACTCTGAAGGCAACCCCGTTTCTCCAGAAGTAAAGAAGATTGACTGGGATGTGGAGTGCGCGCAGAAACAGGGATTCAAGCATTTTATGCTAAAAGAAATTCATGAGCAGCCCCAGGTTGTGCGGGATTCAATCTCTGCTTCCTTTGATTTTGTGCTAGAGAGCACGCCAAAAAAGATATTCATTGTTGCATGCGGGACAGCAGGCTACGCAGGCCTCACCGGCAAATACATTCTGGAAAAGCATGCGCGAATTCCGGTAGAAGTAGTTTATGCTTCTGAATTTAGGTATTCGGACCCGGTAATCGGCCCCGAAGATTTGTTTATTGCGATTTCCCAGTCCGGGGAGACTGCGGATACCCTGGCAGCCCTTCGCCTTGCAAAGGAGAAGGGCGCACAAACACTGGGGATAATTAATGTGCGCGAGAGCACGATCGCGCGGGAAGCAGATTTAGTAGTTTATACCAGCGCGGGCCCGGAAATTGGGGTTGCATCTACAAAAGCATTCATCTCCCAGCTCATTATTTTGTATAAACTTGCAGGAAAACTTTCAGGGAAGCAGATTTCACTTTCTGAAATCCCGGAAAAAATCGAAAAAATCCTTGCCCAGAGCGGGCAAATCCGTGAAATCGCGCAGAAATATTTCAAGGTATATAATTTCCTTTATGTGGGAAGGAATTTTAATTATCCAATTGCACTGGAAGGGGCACTCAAACTCAAGGAGATTTCATACATCCACGCTGAGGGGTATGCTTCAGGGGAAATGAAACATGGGCCAATCGCCCTTGTATGCGACGAAGTTCCCACTGTGGCAATTGCACCCAGGGATTCAGTTTATTCAAAAACAGTTTCCAACATGCAGGAAATCCTAGCAAGAAATGGGAAGGTAATTGCGGTTGCCACCGAAGGCGATGAAGGCATTTCCAGGCACGCTACCGAAGTAGTATACATCCCAGAAACAAAAGAGGAGCTCTATCCGCTCCTTAGTGTTATTCCTCTCCAGCTTTTTGCATATCATGTAGCTGATTTGCGTGATTGTGATGTGGATAAGCCGCGCAACCTGGCAAAATCTGTTACAGTTGAATAATTTAAGTGGAAATAGCTTTTACTTTAATAGTAATATATAAATACTTTACTTGTGAGTTCACTTCGGTGTAGGGTGACATGCGAGGTTATTCAAAATTATGGTCAGTATTAATCCCTATATTTCTCCTTCTCTCCCTCTCTGGAGATTTTGCAGGATTCTCAGGAGCATCCCTACTCGGGTTTAGTGACTCGGCTTCTGAGATGGAGGGCTCTGACTGGTCCATCTTAAGCATAGATTCCCTCTTTAGCGGCGAAGCAGTTTCCCCTGAAAATGAAACTCCCTCCAGTGATAATGCTACCAATGATTCGGACACTTCTTGGCAGCTGGTGCCGATAGAAGATATTTTTTCTGAACCTCCAGATGAAGAGCCCCAGGCCGAAGAGCCTACAGCAGAAGAATTTCCCGAAGAAGATACCGAACCTCCATTTGGAGGGGCAGAGGACCTCTCAAGGTGGAGCGGAACCAGCTGTGAGAGGATGGGCCTCAAAGCCGCCTACTGCACGGACAAAGAAGAAACGATTAGAATTGCAAATTATCAAGATAAGGAACTGGAATTGGGAAAGATTTACATAAATAAAACTGAAGTTGGATACAATGAGCAAACTTCCCGCACTACAGTAACTCACACCCGTGCAGTATTGCAGAACCTTACCAATGTAGTGCTACTAGAGCCTGATTTTGAAGGAACCGGGGGGAGCATCCAGTTTGATGAATTGAAATTGAATGTAGCTCCAGATGAATCAATTGATTTGGCAGAGGTGTTCATAATTGAACACAATCTAATCGGTCTCGATTCAGAAGTTTACCCTCAATTTAATGAGCCTGCACACATTGTTTTTAGGGGGATAGCAACTATCTCTCAGGGGGTCCCCCTCAGGAATGGAGCGCCCTGTGGGCCCGAATACTGCTCCAACTTTATGCATAATTCTACTGCAGGAACTTTTGAGATGGATGTTTCCGGCTTTTCCAATTATAGTGTTGGGGAGATAAACGTAAGCTATGTGGAACACTTGGATTCTAGTTACGGATTTATTTCTGAGATTACTGATGTGGTTTTCCATAAGGATGATAACTGGTCTGAGCAGATACCTGTTGGGGACTTTGTCCGTGCAACCTTTGAGAAAAACCTTACCAATGGGCGGGTAATAGATGTTTATGCGCGCAAGGGAGGCGCAACAAATGTCTACTACAATGTGTATGTTGCAAATACAACTTCTCCACTTATCGGCACCTCCGGCCCAATCAATACAACTGGGAGTTGGCAATATATTGCTGTCTCCAACCTTTCTGCACCCGAAGATACTTTTGATTTTGCTGTTTTAGGGGACCCAGGGGGATATGCAGAATTTGACTTTATTCATGATACGGATGTGGGCGACTGCGCGATCATTGGCTCTGCAGGGACCTATATCCTCAACACCAGCCTTGTTGGAGCCCCGTGGGATTTAGGAGGAATCTATACGTGCATATTCATAAATGGAGCCGATGTTGATTTCAGCTGTGGGGGATACTCAATAACCAATAATGGAACGGCATCAGCATATGCAATAATAGTCAATGGCGCCAACAATGTTACAATTCGGGACTGCCCGAGCATTTCCTCTTATAATGTGGGAGTATTTGTCTATTACTCACCCGATGACACTATACGGAATGTTACCACACATGACAATAACCACGGCATCCGGATTGATGGGTCCGTATCTTCAAATACAATTATTGAGAATGTTACCTCTCATAGCAATTCCATAAACGGCATTTTCGTGACCGATGGCAGTACCTATACCACCATCGTGGACAGCCTCATTCACAACAACACCGGAAACGGAATTCGTGTGACCGCTGGTTCAAATGAAAGCAACATTACAAACAACAGAATTTATGACAATGGACTTAGTGGAATCAATATAACTAATTCTGTTGGTGGCATTATTTCCAATAATAATGCAACATACAATGGGATGTATGGGCTTTATTTCGATTCGAGTTCCACTGGCTATGATGTGCAGGAAAACATAGTTTGCTACAATGAGAATGATAAAGCCGATATTCGTGATGAAGATGGCAACACTTTGGTAGACAACTACTGCGGTGCAGGAAGGAGGTACAACGGAACCAGCAATGCGTATGAGGATTGCGGCAAGCTCACCTGCCCGTGCAGGGAATTTGATTCAGCTGGTACATACACCTTAACTGCAAACATGAGCGCTGACCCACAGCCGGAAGCAGTTACTTACATAACCAGCTCTTGCCTTGCGATACTTGCAGATGATGTTGAGGTTGATTGCGCGGGCTTCAGCATAATAAACGATGGAACTGCGGATGCTGCAGGGGTGCTCGTAAATGGTGCGTCTGGATCCGAACTTATAAACGTAACCCTCAAAAACTGTGCAAATATCTCAGGCTATGAGATAAATCTTTACACCGAGTACATGGACGATAGCCTTATCCAGAATGTTACCTGCTCGATTCCCGGCCCAACCGGGCAGCGCTATAACTTCCATTCAAGGTATTCTGATGGAAACGTTTTCAGGGACAACAAATTCATAGAAGCGGTCAGCACCTATAATTCATACCTCTATCTCTCTTCTGATAACCAGGTAATCAACAACACTTTCCAGGCAGGGTCTTATGTATCTCTCTATAGTGACCGCACTACGTTCCACAACAACTCCTTGAATGGCCCTATCCTGTGGCTGCGCAGGGCATTCAACAACGTTACCAACAATACAATAGCCGGGGGAACTTATGGAATATATCTTTATGTGGGGGCTGACAACAACCGGGTCGAAAACAACACTATCGATGCTAACTCTTATGGAATTCGTTTACTCAGGAATGTTGAAAACAACCTTTTCATCAACAATGAGGTTACTGGAAACAGCGTAGGGATTTCTCTCGATGGTTATGAAGATGGGGTGGGAACCCTGTTCCTGCCCCAGAATACTACATTCATTGGAAACACAGTATACGGTCCGTCTTCTACAGGAATAAATCTTTTCCAGGCAAATGACACTAAATTCTACAACACCACAGTATACAACACCAACGATGATGTCAGTATGCTCAACACATATGTCGTTGGGCCAGGGGCCACCGTAGATTTTGAGATGCACAATACCCTGCTCCTTCCGGATTCAGGGCTGCTTGAAAACTACTCAAACGTTTCAATAACAGATTCGGTCAGCGTAGGCGATGGATATAGGGTTGAATGGGCAGATGACCCTGCACCAGGCTCTCCTCCAACCAACCGCTTTTCGTTCCGCCAGAAATTTACTGAAATTACTACTACTGCAGGAACCCCTTCAATAGATGAGATTACCTGGCACTGGCTCAATTCAGAAGTAACTGGTGACTATGACGAATCCAAGTTCGAGCTTTGGAAATACTCCGGAGCAAGCTGGGGAGTAAACCCAGTCAATGATACCCCGAGTACAGTAAACAATGAGCTGAAGCTTTACAACCACAACCCTGCAAGCGATTATGGAATCTTCCAGAACAACCAGTCCGTTTGCGGAATAATAAACGAATCCGGCACGTACGAACTCACAAATAACCTTGTGGCTGCGCCAATAGCCACCGGACTCGGTGCAGCGCCTAACGCATGCATAATAATCCAGTCGGACAATGTCAATTTCAGCTGCGCAGGATACAACATAACCAACGATGGAACCGCGGGTGCAGTTGCAATACTGGTAAACGGATCTTCCGGGAATTACCAGGAAAACATAACGATAGAAGACTGTGGAGTAATCCAGAATTACTATGTGGGAGCATATACAAGCTATGTAAACTACGCACTGATTGAAAACCTCACAGTAAAGAACAACAGTGCTGGAATCACCACTCTCCAAACAGCCTATTCCAACATAACAAACATAACTGCCTACAACAACACGATAGCCACATACCTCACCTATGCACAGTACAATATAGTAAACAATACAATTGTACACGATAACGAATATGGAGTTTACATTACCTTTTACTCGGAGAACAACATATTTGACCTGAACAGGATTTATAACAACACTTACCAAGGAGTTTACGTAACCTTTGAATCAAACTTCAACAACCTTACCAACAATAATATTTCAGAAAACGGAGCGGATGGAGTTTACCTTAATTAT
>JGI10211J14876_10000052_pt1 | contig 37584 bp, 51 predicted proteins | sample Etolagsediment_FD_14876 | JGI IMG/M metagenome (IMG submission 14876)
GTAAAATTAATGTGTTGGTAGGGTTCACTCAAGGTGAAATTACTTTCCTTGATAGGAAAGTAAAAAAGAAAATACCGGAGATATCATCACGTTCGGCAATAATTAGATTACTTGTCCGGCGTGCTATGGAGAAACCGGAAACGTTAATAATCAAGCAATAAGTAAAACCGTTATACCGTTATAAGCATTATAAAAAAAAGCACTTGACACAAAAAACGTCAATGTTATAATGTGTTTTCAATGATATAATATGTTGAAAATCATTTTTTCCATTAATGCTTATAACGGTATAATTGAAAAAGGAGATTTGATTTATGCAAGTCTGGACTGAAAACGATTTGGCAATCGTAAAATGCCGATATGAAGAAAAAGAATTAGTTAAAGCAATCGGCGATTATAAATTTAATAAATCTACATCTTCTTGGGTATTTCCTATCCGTAAATTAATTGATATTATAGACAATCTAAATGTGCAATATAATTTAGATACTAAAATTGTTTATGAACGATTACGCAATGAACGGCAGAAATATCACGAAAGAGTAAACCTCGCAAACAAAATAAAATCATCTAGTTGTTTAATAAATGAATTGAAAGATGTTGATATCTCGATGTGCTATGAACATCAAAAGAAAGCTATACTCTTATCAACTATGTTTGACAGCTACGCTTTGTTTATGGATCCCGGGTTAGGAAAAACTTTAACTGCTATAAAACTATTAGAGTATTGGAAACTTCCGGCAATCATTATCGCGCCATTATCTACTTTAGAAAGTGTTTGGATATCTGAAATAAATAAATGGAGTAATCTTCGGTCTGTTGTCCTTTGGAATAATTATAAAGAATGGAACAATAACTATGATGTATATGTTGTCAACTTTGAAGGATTTAAAAAATTAGTTAAAATGTCTAAAATACCGATAGAAGAAAAAATCAGCTGTTTTATTGTTGATGAATCCAGCAAAATGAAAAATCCTAACTCAGAAATTACAAAAGTGATACTGAAATATAAAAATAGCATTAAACATCGTATTATACTGAGTGGCATACCAGCGCCAAATAATTTGTTGGAATTCTGGGCTCAAATAGAATTCATTAACGATACATTGTTGGGATAAATATGTATAAAAACAAAGAAAAAAGACTTTTAGCAGCAAAAAAATATCGTTTAAAAAATAAAGAAAAAATAAAAACTTCTTGGAAAAAATATTATTCTAAAAATAAAGATAAGATTAAAACAAAAAGAAAAACAAAAAAATACAAAGAATTAAAACACCAAAGTTACTTAAGATGTAAAAACCATATATACGAATACAATAAAATATATAAAGAAAAACATCCATGGGTCAGTGCTTATAAAGCAATAAAAGATCGCTCTTCAAATTCAAATTTATCTTTGACTATTACTAAAAAAGATTTTTATGAATGGTTTAAAAATCAAAAACACAAATGTTATTATTGCGAATTAGAAGATCTAAATATCGATTTTGTAAGAAAAGTAAAAAATACTAAAAGATTTACTATTGATAGAATGAATAACAACAAAGGGTATGATTTAAATAATATATGTTTTGCTTGTCCTCTCTGCAATCTTTTAAAAAATAACTTTTTTTCAGCAAAAGAATGGAAAAAAATAGCACAGAAATATATTAAACCTAAATGGAAGGAAAATTTAAATGAGCAATTTCTATAAATATCGTAATAGCTTTTTTTATTCTACCGGGTATGGAGGGTATCAATACAAACCTATGAATGGGGCAAAAGAAGCTATTATGGATAGAATATCACGCCAAGCGTTTTCATTACAAAAAGAAGATGCTTTATATTTACCTGAGCAAATATTCGAAACAAGATTAGTCTATATGGATTCAGTACAAGAGAAAGCTTATGAGATAATGAAGAAAGAAAATATTTTAATATTTAAAGACTCAACAACGTTAGCTGCCAATGAATTATCAAAGATTTGTAAACTTAGAGAAATTACAGGAGGCTTCGTAATCAACACAGATGGACTTCCTGTAAAAGTAAGCGATTCAAAGATTAAAGTTTTGTTAGAAGTAATAAATGAAATACCTTTCGATAAACAAATAATAATTTGGATTCAATATCATTGGGAATCAGCAGAGCTAAAGCTAAAGCTAGGAGATGACGCTGTATTATTAAATGGCACTATACCACAGAAGGAAAAAGAAAAAAATATTAAAGACTTTCAATTAGGAAAGAAAAGATTTCTTATTGCTCACCCAAAATCGGGGGGGCATGGATTGAATTTACAGATGTGCAGTTATTCTATTTGGTATTCATTATCTTATAGTTATGAAGAATATGTCCAAGCATGCGATAGATGCCATAGAATCGGCCAGAAAAGTAATACAACATACTTTCAGTTGCTCGCTAAAAATTCGATTGACGAAGTAATATATAAAGCATTAAAAACAAAACAAAATTTATCAGAGGCTTGTTTGAATATGCTTAAAGGAGGAAAATGAGCAATCATAAATGTAGAAAATGCGGAATAGATGAGTCATCTTTAAAAATGCCTTTAACCATTTATGGGCTTTGTAATGATTGCCACAATAAATTTATTCATTATTTACGAGAAGCTATGCAAAAATTTTTAAATGATAATGAGAAAGGAGTTAAAAATGGCAAATGAAAGACGGCTATATCAAGTATTTAAAAGAAAAATAAATAAAGCAGATCCTAATTGTTTTTGGTATAAGATTCCAGATACATTAAACTTAGGCAATAAAAAACCTTTTGACGGGTTTTTAGTTATTAAAGGAATACCATTTGCTATTGAATTCAAAAGTAAAGATGGCGCATTAACTATATATCAAGGATATCAAATGACTTCTTTCATTAATGCCGGTGGAGAAGCGTTGTTATACATAGAAGGAAATGAAACTATGGACGAGTTTATAGAAAGGATAAAAAAAATAGTAAAGGAGAAATACGATGTATAAGATATCTATTCTTTTATTAATAATAATATCTGGGTGTACAACGATACAGAAACCTTATAAAAATTATGACATTATAGATATAAAGAGAAATGATTTAGAAAAAAAGATATATAATTTGGAACAGGGGTTTCAAATGAAACAATCTTGGAACGAGGCAATGAAATAAAGGAGGTGAGAAAATGAAAAAGTTATTCTGGGTATTCTTGGCTATGGTATGCTGGACTTCAACAAGGGATTTACAAATAGCGGATATTAAATACATCAATGGCTACAGTCGATCTGATGGATCATATGTATCCGGGCATTGGAGAGATACGTCTGCAGATGGCATTAAATATAATAATGCCAATTATCTAGGTTTAAATGACTAAAGGAGGGTTAAGAATGAAGATTTACATACTGTCAGCAACTTATGAAAAGCTAACTACTACACAAGCTATCCACGCAAGAGATAACTTTAGTGCAAAGGTTTTATCAGTACATAAAATTAACGCAAGTCGTGTTGCTGATAAGCGTTATTGCAAAGGGTATGTTGTGCTGAAAAATCCTGAAGGCAAAGTTATATGGGAATTAAAAGAAGAACAACCAAACACTAAGGAGGTGAAATAAAAATGTTATCAGAAACAGAGTTGCTTCAGTCAGTCCTTGATGCTAGAGAAAAAGTAACAGAATTAGAAACACTTTTATCTGAAGCAAAAAAGGTGAAACAAGAGGCGGAATTGGCTCTCATAGAGTATATGGACAATAGAGAATTAAAATCATTTAAAAGTATGGCTTTAAATTGCTCTGCTGTCAGGAAAGAAATACTCTATGTCAGTATTGATAAGGATAATAAAGAAGAAGCTTTAAGGTGGATTTCAGAAGATTGTGGTAGATCAGATTTGATAAAACCATCTATACATAACAGAACCTTATCTTCCTTTATCTCCGAGTTGCTGAAAAATGGAGAACCAATTCCAGAAAATCTATTTAAATATTTCTTTAAACCGGTTATATCAATAACAACAGTAAAATAAAGGAGGATAAGATGTCTGAAGAAAAAAAGAATGAATTAGAATCACAAGAGAATAAAGACCTATCATTAAGGATCTCAGGAGGCGAAGGATCTACACACACACCGGCAGGATTTGAATCTATGGACGAAGGCGATATTAGAATAGCCAGGCTTGGTATTGCCCAAGCATTATCTCAAGTATGTACAGAAGGCAAAGCAAAAATGGGGCAATTATTCAATAACTTAACAGGAGAAATATTCGGTGATGAGGTTGAAATAATACCATTGTTTATGTTTAAGACTAGAGCGCAATTTGATCTTGAGCGAGGGCTTGTAATGATGTCTAGAGATAACATCAAAGTAACAATGGCTATCGATGAATATGAACAATACTTGGATAAATATGTCGAAGAAGTCCCGGGATCCGCTTGGGAGGGAAAAGAACCACCTAAATTTTTAATGGTTTATAATTTCCCTTGCATGATTGTTGGTAGGCTAAATCAATTTCCATTATCTTTGTCAATGATGAAAACAGCTGTTAAAGTGGCGAAAACATTTCTTTCAATGGCAAGATATTCTGGAGAAGATATGTTCTCTCGAGTTTACAAAGTATCTTCAAAAATAGAGAAAGGAACAAAAGGCACTTATGCTGTTCCGACTATCAGCATTGTTAGACGTTGTACAGATGAAGAATATTTGTTAGCAAAACAAATGTTTGATTCATTATACAGACGTAAAGCAGACATCGATGTTGAATTGACAGAAGAAAAATCAGAGTAATCGATTCGTATCTGGCGCTAAGAATTCTCTTAGCGCCAACGTATTATTAATTAATTAATTAGGAGTATATAATGAGTGATATTAAAAGATTTTCTGAACTATTTTCTGGACGTGATAATGCTTATGGATTAAATAACTTTTGTTTAAAACAAAAAATAACAGAAGAAATATACCAAAAGCATATAGACGGAATACAACGAATGGGTATTTATCCTATATATGACAAAGAAATTGTTAAATGGATAGCAATAGATTTAGATGAGGACAATTTTGAAAAAGCATTATCAATCAAAGAAAAACTAGACGAACTAAGATTAAATATTTATATAGAGCGAAGTAAAAGCAAAGGATACCATATCTGGTGTTTTTTTAATAAACCAATAGAAGCAGTTAAACCAAGGTTAGTATTTGAGAATATATTAAATGACATGGGTATTATTTGTGAAATTTTCCCTAAGCAAGATAATATTTGTGATTCTCACCCTTATGGAAACTACATTAATTTACCTTTGTTCGGAGGTGATGTAGGAAACGGTCGGACAATATTTGTTGATGATGATAATAAACATTTTATTGATAATATAAAAGACCTTTCTAAAATTAAAAAGTCAGATGTTACACTTATTGAAATACCTATAATTGGAAAAGGTTTAAGTAGAAAAAAAGTATCAATGCAAGATACAGGTATTGATACTTCACAGTATACACCGACAAAAGAACTTCCTTGTATAGCAAAAATAAAAGAAGGAGTTCCTAAAGGCCATCGCGATAATGCGTGTTTTAGATTGGTTATAAATTATAAAGAAAAAGGCATGCAGCAATCAGATATTGCAATGTTAATAAATAGTTGGAATTCAAAGAATGAAGTTCCGTTACCAGAGAGATCATTAACTAAAATAATAAATTCTGTATTCAAAGGCGGTTATAAAAGCTATGGTTGTGATGACGCTATAATTCAAAATTATTGTAATAAAGATATTTGTCCGCTTACAAGTTCACAAATGCGAAAGGAACAAATAGAACAAGGTGTTATTACAATGATTTTTAGGGATAAGGAAATCATGGTGTTTAGAAAGAAAGATTATGAATTCAGATTAGCAAATTTTGAATTCATGAGATCAGGCAATTTTAAAGTATCACTGACACTATCTAAATCAGGAAAAATAATATTTAAAGATTCTATCAAATTAAGTATGGCTTCCAATAGGGCAAGATTTGTAAAATCATCACAAGACCCGGAAATTGATTCTGATTTAATTAAATTAGAAGATTTAATTAAGAAACAATTAGAAAAAGAAGAACATGATAGATTAACTGCACCAAAACAACTATATATTATGACTGAAGGTGAGAAAAATGAAGCGATAAAATATCTTACTGAGAATAAAAGTATATTACATAATATTATTTCTTTAACAAATAGAATGGGTGTTGTTGGTGAAGAAATATTAAGATTAATGGTTTATCTTTGCTATACTTCAAGAATTACAAAAGAACCATTGTCGATAACAGTAAAAGGAGAAGCTTCAAGTGGAAAATCTTTTTCTTGCCAATGTGTCCAGCGGTTGATACCGGAAGAAGGTTATCACTTTATAACCAGAGCGACACAAAATGCTTTTTATCATTTACCTGAAGACGGAATGCAAAACAGGATTATTTATATCAATGAATTGCCTGGATCTGAATCAGCAGATTATTCTATACGTACTGCTCAATCGGAAGGAGATTTAATATTAATGATGCCGATTAAAGATCAACATTCAGGGCAAATGGAAACTGTAACAAAACGAGTAAAAGGCCCTGTGGGATTTCTTATCACAACTACTAAAGCACAAATGTTTGATGAGAATGAAACTAGAAACTTTTCTGTGTTTAGTGATGATTCTCCACAATTAACACAAGCGATAGGAGATATAACAGTTCGTAAAGCAATGGGAGAAACATTTAAAATAGATGAAAAAGAACTTAACTTATGGAAAAATATACAGCGATTACTTAATCCGGACTTTAAAGTAATCATACCTTATGCCATAGAAGTATTTTCTGTGTTCCCTGATAAGCCGGTAAGAATAAGAAGAGATAGAGAAAGATTTAGAGTGTTGATTGAAATAGTTACAATACTACACCAATTCCATAGAGAACAAAAAAAGCAAGATGACGGAACAATATATTTAATGTCAACATTAGCTGATTATTTTGTTGCAAAAACCGTAGCAGAATCCATTTTGACATATACCATTTATGAAATAGGCCCATCAGCAGAGCAATTATGGAAAGCAGTAAAAACAATGAGTGATAAATGGCAGCCAGAAGGATGTGATTTTGATACTGAATTTACGTTTAAATATAAAGATGTATCAGAGTATATTGACTGGAAAGTAGATAAAGTAAAAAAATGGATGTATGTTTTAATGAAAGCAAACCTTATTGAGTATGCTGAAAAAGGATCCGGTGGCAGAGGAAAAGCATCAGTATTTAGAATATCAAGACGCGGGTTAGAATGGTCAAGTTCGACATTAGGATTTTTACCTAAAATAGAAGACATATATAGTAAGTATCCCTGTGATAAAGATACTTTTTATAATGCCATTACCGGATCGATAGTAAATCCTGAAATTGCTGACGCACCGGAAGGATTAATTGATGATGAAATTGTAGAAGTTGTAGAGGATAATAAAGGAATCCAAAATGATTTATTTAGTGAAAAATAGTGGTTTAGCATGGAACTTTGAGCCGCGTAACGGTATAACGGTTTATTTTTTTTCGAACTCAATGTTTTCAATGCTTTTTTTAATTTTTAGAAACCGTTACAGCATTATAAAAAAGCAAGAAAAAACTATTTTTCGTAAATTATTGAAATTGAAAAAAAAAATATTAAGTTTCAAAAATGGTGGAAAAATAGTTACTTTGTGCATAAACCATAACGGTATAACGGTTTTAAAAAAATGAAAAAAGTATTGAAAACATTGGATTTCGGAAAAACAGAAACCGTTACGCGTTACGCGAAAAATGCCTATTTTAGGGTAAAAACGTGTTTTTGGAAGAAAAAATGCAACATATTTTTAGGCTGTTTTTGATGTTGCATTTTTCGATTTGCTTAAAAAATTAGCTTGGAACACTTGCTATACCAAAAAACACAGATGAAGGAGCAAAATGAAGCTGGTAAGAATCAATAATAAAACATATAATTATATAAAATTTTTATCAAAACACTGTGATGAAACAATAGTTAAAACCATTGATTTTATAATTGATGTTTTTCAACAAATTCCAATGAATGCTATTGTTCCATTGAAAACACCGAATGCTATTCGTAAAGAATATAAAACGTATAAGCATGCTTTCTATGAGCAGAATAAACACAAACTAGAAGAACATCAACGTAAATTCTTTGAATCAAGTAAAGAAAACATGCGGATATTCTATAAGCAGAATAAAAAAGAATTAATGATTTTCCGGGCAACGTATGCGTTATCCAGTAAAGAAACAAAGAAAGAAAGGATCAAACAATACAATAAAAAATATTATAATAAACGGAAGGTAAAAATTAATGAATACAAATAGAATAATTGAATTCAAAAAGGCTTCTGAACGTTTTAACAAAGCAGTTAAATATATCATTGAAAATGAAAAAGCGTTGAAAACTGATAGTAAAAAATGGGAAATTGTAACTAAAAATTTTAAACTCAAATTTGAAGAACCATTGGATTTCGCTTGGAATGCATTATCTAAAGCGGAGAAAGCAAGATTTGGATCTTTATATTATCATAGAAAAGCAATGCAAAATGAATTCGTAAAAAAAATAATAGAAATGTTTGGAGGAACAATAATAGAAGGAGATTAATCATGGCCCATCAAAAACAAGTAGAAGAATTAAGAAAGAAAAATCAAATTTATTGTAAAGAATGCGGGAAAAAATTAAATATTTATAACCGGTATTCTTTATGCCATACTTGTTTAGCAAAAGCGATTAAAAAAGATATATAGATTATAAAAACAAAAGGAGGTTATTATGGATAATGGAGTTGATGGGTCTAATGGAGTTAATTGGTCTTATGGAGTTAATTGGTCTTATGGAGTTAATTGGTCTTATGGAGTTAATGGGTCTGATGGAGTTAATAAGTCTTATGGAGTTGATGGGTCTGATGGAGTTAATAAGTCTTATGGAGTTAATGGGTCTGATGGAGTTGATTGGTCTTATGGAGTTAATTGGTCTTATGGAGTTAATGGGTCTTATGGAATATTCAACTCTTATGGTGTGGATAAAGCAATATTTTTAGCAGATAAAAAGAAAAGTTGGTCTATTTTTGGCGTGGAAGTTTCAGAGGAAAGATTTAATGAAGTCTGGGTACATTACATAAAGAATTAAATGGTTGGTATCCTAAATTCAATAATGCTTTTGAATTGTATGTAAAATGCGGTAATGATTGGTCTAAAGTAAATGCTTCTGATATTTGTCCAACTCTTAAAACATGGGATAAGCCATACGAAGCGTGGAAAGATATGCCTGCGAAAGCGATAGAATATGTAAAATCATTACCAGAGTTTAATGCAGATATGTTTAAAAGGATAACAGGAATAGATGTGGCAAAACCTGAAGCTATGATAGAAGTAAACGGTAAGAAATACTCGGAAAGTACTATCCAGGAAGCATTAAAAAGATATGTTAATGAATAAGGAGGGATGTATGGTTGGGTGGATATTATTTTTTACTTTATTATTAATTTTTTTGGGTATAGGCAATGATATACAATCTGGCTTTGGAAATGCTTTTGGATACCCATCACGTGCTACCGGTTGGACAATAATTAACAGTATAATAATCTTTGCCTGGGGATTTTATATACTTAACAAAATTGGTGTAGTTAAATTATGGTGGCAATGAGGAGGAGTAAATGAGAGAAATAAAGTTTAGGGCGTGGGATAAAAGAGATGATAAACAAATAATGTTGTCTTGGGAGAAGATTAAACACAATACTTCAATGAATTTATTTGGTGGTTATTTTGAATTATTTAATAGAAATGAGTTTATACCTATGCAATACACAGGACTTAAAGACAAAAACGGAGTAGAGATATACGAAGGAGATATATTAAAAGATTCTAAAGGACAAAAAGGTAAAGTATTTTGGCAAGAAAACAACGCTCAGTATGCAGTCAATTGGTTGATGAAAGGTGGCAATTATGAAACAGATTCTTGTATAGGATATGGTGTAGTTATAGGTAACATATGTGAAAATCCAGAACTTATAAAAATATATTAATGAATAAGGAGGGAGAGATGAATAAATATTTGGATTATGCTAAATACTTGAATGCTAATGATTATGTTTTAAACTGGGTAGAACATACCCTTGCCAATTATCTGGAGAAAAACCAAGCTGCTACAGAAGAAGTAGAGCATATAATTGACTATCTTAACAGAACCACAAAAAAAATCAGCCAGATGTCTTATATAGAAGCTAAATCTAACGCTGAAAAATGGACTAAAACATTACAAAAGAAAGGACAACACATTAAAGAAACAGCCAAAGATGTTAAAGTGATCTTGGATTTTAAGGATGGTTTTAAGGTTGTTCAGCTTATAGGTAAAAATGCTTATAAGAGAGAAGGTTTTTTGATGAGGTCTTGTGTTGGTAGTTATTTCGGGAAGACCGTAAAAGTATACTCTTTGCGTGATAAAAAGAATATTCCTCATTGTACAATGGAAGAAAACCAACAAATTAAAGGACGTGGTAATGGTGATATTCATCCTCGTTATGTTGGTTATGTCGTTAAATTCTTAGAACATATTGGAATGACTGTAAGTGATAGCGAGATGAAACACTTAGGCTATGTTAATGTTGATACTATTAAAAAGCAAGAACCGGACTTAGAATTTCCAGAACTCTATAAAGACAAATACTTTTATAAAGAAAATCTGCCTAAAATCAAAGATAAAGACAGGATGTCTTTATGGAGTGTTTTTGGACTATTCAGTTTTACTTCTAAAATGGAGGTTAAGTTTAATTTTGATTTTAAGAAATGTGCTGACTGCCTAAGAGCTGAATTATCTAAAAAAGAGAATAAAGGTAGCAACAACGAAGTAGCAATGACTGACTACAACGAAGTAGCAATGACTGACTACAACGAAGTAGCAATGGCTGACTACAACAAAGTAGCAATGACTGACAACAACAAATTAGCAATGACTGACAATAACAAATTAGCAATGGCTGACTACAACAAAGTAGCAATGGCTTACAACAACAAAGTAGTAATGACTGACAACAACAAAGTAGCAATGACTTACTACAACAAAGTAGCAATGACTTACTACAACGAAGTAGCAATGACTGACAATAACAAATTAGCAATGGCTGACTACAACAAAGTAGCAATGACTGAATACAACAAAGTAGCAATGACTTACTACAACAAAGTAGCAATGACTGACTACAACGAAGTAGCGATGGTTAACTACAACAAAGTAAAATCTGGAAACAATAATGTGATGGCAGGAAGAAATGAGAACACAATCGAAACAGGAGAAAAGTCAGTTATTGTTATGGGGAATAAATCAAAGGTTAAAGGTAAGAAGGGGACTCTTGTTGTACTATATGATAAGGATGATAGTGGGAATATTATTGCTCACCAATCAGTGATAATAGATGGAAAGAAAATAAAAGAGGATACTTGGTATATGCTTAAAAATGGAAAATTAACGGAGAGCAAATAAGCGAAGGAAAAGATATGTTAATGAATAAGGAGGAGAGATGGAACAATTCGTTGAAAGTGATGACGTTGTTTGGGAGGATTCTAACTGTTTCTGGTTAAAAGATAAAGAAGGAAATGTTTGGCGAGTATTAAGGACACCCCATAAAGAAATACCAAAAATCTTAAAATTAGTGGAGGGGTTGGGATGAAAGAAATAACAGTCGAGGAAATAAGAAAGATTATAATAGATAAAGAATATACGCCTACAATATCAAAAGATAGTGAACAAGCAGAATGGACAGTCGGGGAAAGTAGAAAACTAGCCGAAGCCATTTATAAAAGGATAACAGAAAAAAGAGGTGAGCAATGATTTGGATAGCACTAATATTAGCAGCATTATTAACGTGGTGGGTGTTTAGATGAGAGGGGATAGAAACAAAAGGAGGTAACAATGGATATGAAAGTAAATGTAGTTTATGAAGTAAAAGAAAATGATAGCTGGAGAGGAGAAGAAGGGCTAAAAATCGTAAGTAATATTGCTAAAGATGAAACAGTTAATTGCAGTATTGCCAAAAGTCTTGTTGAACATATTAAGAAAGAGTCTGTTATGCTAGAACCAGATAAATTATTACTTGGTTTTGCAGAAGCACAAAAAAGAGGGATACAAGACAATCTTGAAGCATTAGAGGATTTTGAATTAACAGCAAAAAACAGGGCAGACAAAGTACAAGAAAAACTTTTGCGTTCGTACGAAGATGCAGAAAATAAGTACAACGAGTTAAAAAAGAAGTTTTGTGAAATACAAGATAAGTTTTGCAATAACATTATATCTTCTAGAGAAAAGGTTGATGAGCAAGTAAAGTATTTAACTACTATACACGAAAAATTGGATTCTATTGACAATTTTAATTTAGAAAAGTTAAGCAAGACATTAGAGTTAGTTATATCTTTAGTAGAAAAAGATGCAGATATAGTTAAATTAGTGTTAGAGAAAAACTATAATGAAAAGAAAAATATCTAAAAAACAAAAGAGGCGGAGAAAAAAGAAAAGCCCTAGATGGATAATAAGAGATAAACTCTGGGAAATATGTAAATTCCAAACCAGAACCAGAGATAATAACATCTGCCAAAAATGTGGGAGGGGACGACTAAAATTTGGAGGAGAACAAAAAGGAAGTGGGGCAGCCCCATTCCCAAGTATGTTAGTTATTTTTTAAGTGATGATAATCGCTAATCTTGAGGGAATAAAGGAGGAGATATAATGCCTAAAATACTACTAATACTATACACAATAACAGCAATAAGCTATCTATGGCAGAAAGATTATGCAAGAGCTATGTATTGGATTGGAGCTTTTATAATAACATTGTCAACATTGGTGATGAAATGAATTACGGATTACCTTATCTTGGAAGCAAATCAAAAATAGCCAACGATATTATAAAATTATTTCCTAAGGCTGATAATTTTTATGATTTGTTTGCTGGAGGGTGTGCAATAACCCACGCATTATTAGAATCTGAATCTGGATTGTTCGGGCAAAGATATAAAAAATATTATGTTAACGATATAAACAATGTGCCAAAGTTATTTATAAGAGCAATTATGGGCGAATATAAAAATGAAAAAAGGTGGATAAGTAGAGAATGTTTTTTTGACAATCTAAAATCAGTTAACCAAGATGAATATATAAGGTGGATTTGGAGTTTTGGGAATAATGGGAAAACCTACTTATTCGGTAAAAATATAGAAAATATTAAAAAAGCATTCCATTATGTTGTAATGTTTGATGAATGGAAATATTTTGAGAAGTTATATAATAGTAAAGAGTGGTCAAAAATACTTTCTGGCTATGGAGTTGATTCTTCAAAGTGTTTTCTCGATATGTATAAAGAACAATACAGAAAAGGACTTGGTAGAAAAGAGCATTTGCGAGTAATAAAATTTATACAAAAGAATTACGTTAATGTTAGATGTAGTTTTTCTGAATTAGAGCAATTACAGCAATTAGAGCGATTACAGCAATTAGAGCGATTACAGCAATTAGAGCAATTACAGCAATTACAGCAATTACAGCAATTACAGCAATTAGAGCGATTACAGCAATTAGAGCGATTACAGCAATTAGAGCGATTAGAGCAATTACAGCAATTAGAGCGATTAGAGCAATTAGAGCGATTATGTATGAGCTACCAAGACGTTCCAATAAAAAATAGTAGTGTTGTCTATTGTGATATTCCATATAAAATCGAGGGAGCATCTGATTATCTTAAAAAAGAATTTGACCATAAAAGATTTTGGGATTGGGCGGAAAGTAAAAGCATTCCGGTTTTTGTTAGTGAATACAATTATTTCGGAGATAACCCAAAAAAGTGGGATATTATTTATGAAAAAAAGAAAATTAGCCTCAGAAACACAAACAAGGGTAAGAGAAACATAAATACAGAAAGAGTATTTTGGAATAGAATTAAGTAAAAGCGATAAAAGATGAGCTACAAATCAAGATCTAACTACCCTGTAAGAATAGAAATATGCAAGAAGTGTAAGAAGGTAAAGAGATATTGTAGGTGTAAAAAGGAGGTGAAGAAAATGAAAGGAGATATAGAATTTATCACCTGTGCGGTTGGGGCAAGTTGTTTGTTTGGAGTTATTTATCTCTTGGCAATAACGGTAGCTGTGAAAGCTGGAGTAGTAGCGGTCGCCTTTACATTCTCATTTCTGGGTGGATTATTAGGATTTGTAGCTTGTGCATTGTTAACAATCAACAAAGAATAGTAGTTTTTTTGCTGAGGATTAGCTAGGTGCAAAGAAAACGTTATATATGAGAAAATATATGCCTAAATATTTAAATGGCAAATTATGCCGTTTTTGATTGATTTAGGCATATTCTGGCTAGAATTCAAATCTACCACCGATTTTACTGCCAATTCCTGTCCGAGTATTATTAGTGCTAGTTTCTGTAAAACCATATCCTTCAACAAAAATAGTAGGCAGCCACCAAGCACGTTTTTTAACCTCTTGTTTCTGTGATTGTTGAGGAGTATATGTTACTGTTGAGAAACTAAACGGCCATACATTCAAATGCTGCGATTGAGTTTGGTCTTTTTTGAAAAATGCTCTGTAGATAGTTATTCCAATTAAAAAAATTATTACCAATGTAACAATTATACGCCACCCAGACCCCCATGCCGATAACCAGTCTTTAAACCCTTGACCAAATATAAAATATTTTAAGCTAAATTTTCCATTAGAAGGTTTTTCCATATTATTTCTTTTTCCAATTAAGTGTGCTTCCTGTTAAAGAAAAATAGACTATAGACGCCAAAGCACCTACGACAACTCCTAAAAATATTGTTTTAAACAACACTATCGTACACACCAATAATCCGATTAGTAAAATTACCTTTGCCACTGTTTTTTTCATCGTATCCCTCCTTTTTTTATTATTTCTAACTCAAGTTTTCTTAACTTAAGATCTAATTCAGCATAATCAATGTTATCCCTAGAGTCAATCATATTTTTAATGATCCACCTGGTAGAAGGATTATCCATCAATTTCATAAATATTTTTTCAAATATTTCAATTTGTTTATGCGGCATAATACCTCCATTGTTATTTTATTACAGCTTTCTTAATTTCTTTTATATCTGATTTTATTTCATTAATAGCCGCATAAGTATATTCTTTTGTGAATTGTTGTGCTATTTCAAGAGCTTTTAATGCTACACAATTAATGTTTGCTTTTTCGTTAGCCTGTCCGGCTATCGATATAGTCATTCCCATTATAGCTACTACCATTGCAGATATTACAGCAGTTAATACTTTATTTCCTACATCATTTCTCCGGGTAACAAGTTTCCCATTTTCCATGATACTCTCCTTGCGGTTCTTTTGGAATACTATTTATTATGTTATTTATTGCACCTCCACTTTTCATTTTTTTAATACTACTATGTTGAGTTTTATTTTTTATTTCTTCTTTATTTTTTTTGACTATCATTCCTTTTACTATTTTGTAATTTTTATAATTACTCCAATCTCTGAATACATCTATTGGTATAAATAATTCTGTTAATCCATGTTTTATATTTTTCCAAAAGTTGCTTATTTTCGCAGTGTTTCCAGGGTATTTCATTTCTAAATATTTTTCATCAGTAAATATAAACTTGATATTTCCTTCCTTATCATATCCTAATAGCATTATTACACCTCTACATTTTATAAGTTTTTTAAATAAATAACGTAATCAATTAATTTGACATCATCTATTGTATATACTTGCTTATATGTTGAAGCGGAAGCGTCATAACAAAGATAACACATCGCCGCGAACAATCTTATTGATGTAAAAGTTAAATCTCCTAATGTATCCCAAAATGCAATAGGATATGAATTGTATAAACTATCTGTGTATTGTACTGGCACCCATGCGGTCATCGCACCTGTGGCAACATTCCGAGTATAATAGGTAGTTCCGGTAACATAAACAAATCGTTCAAAACCATATCCGCCTTCATCATCACCTATTGTTAAACCAGAAAAAGAATATGTAGAATATCTTATTCTTATTTGAACGCCAACATCTTCTATTCTATACGAATCTGTTCCGGGTAAATCTATATCAACACCGTAAGTTGTATCACCTTTCAACGCAGTAGGCATAGCAGTAGTTCCGGAACTAATTATATTAGATATTTTTGGAGTTATTATTGCTGCATTTCCTATTGTATCTTTTACTCTAAGTCCATAAACCATTAATCGCCCCTATACTTTTTCATATAAATCATATAATCTACTTCTGATACACCATTATCCCCCATTGTCGCAACACTTTTTGCAGAGTATGCTAAAGGTGTATATTTAACTCCTGTTGCTTTAACTTCTTTTGATGAATTACCCCAAGATAATGTAACTGTGGCATAATTCCCTCCTTCTGTTAATTCAGTAGCTGTAATGTATCTGTATATAGTCCATGTATTAGATTCTAATGTACACCAATCTTGTGATACTGTTGTGATGTAAATGATAGCAAATGCTTTATTGCCTGCACCCCACCCGGCATCTCTAAAATAACACCAAACATTCATAACGATACAGATTGCATCACCTGGTGTAAGATTGGTAAGAGGACATGCCCAAGTTCCGCTTACTTGGGCTTCTCCGCCCCTTTCAAAACCTGTATGAGAAGCAACAAGACTTCCTATTTGTGTTGCACCACTAGGATAGTGAACTCTATAAATATTACAGTTAGTTATCACAGCCGCAATATATTTATAACTAATATCGCTTATTATCGAGTATGATTGTAATGTTGATCCTTGAGTTTCGGATAATATATATCCTGTTTGAGCATTAACAGTTTGAGTGGTATCTCTACCGTAAAGAGTTGTAGTCGATGCCGAACCTCCTGAGATTTGTAAAAAACCATAATGTACCGCAGCAAATATTCTCATCGATCTTGATGTACTTCCAGATTTATCCCAACCGGCCGTTAATGAAATTTTTATCAACGGATTCCATTCTGTTATATCATAAGCAGTTCTATCGCCCGGAGTCCAAACAGTCATTTCTCCGGTATCAATATTTTTTTCATAATATGTATAGTTATCATCAGCGTAAAATATACACCAGTATTTATTTGTAGCATAAGTAAATTCACGCAATACTACACGATAATTAAAATCTCTTATCTGGACAATCATACCTAAATCAGCATTATCAATATCATAATCTCCGGGTAAATCTATATCAACACCATAAGTGTCATCTCCGTTAAGAACATTAGGCATTGTTGTAGTACCTGATGAAATTATTTGTGCAAGGTTTGGAACTATTAAACTGCTATTTCCAATAGTATCAAATATTTTTAATCCATAATTACTCATAATCGTAATTCTTTATCGCTATCACATATTCAATTTTATTAACTCCATTATCTCCTATTGAAAAAACTTTTATATATTCTTCTGCGCTAGTATCATAAACTAAATAGCAAGTAGCCGCGAATAATTGTACAGAAGTAAAAGAAGTACCGCCTTTAATATCCCAAAAACATACTGGGAATATTCCAGCAAAATTATCAAAATTATCTGAATCTCCAGGCGTTAAATCTCCGGCTGTCCAAGATGTCATTATTCCTGTTGGTTTAGCATGTGTATAATAAGAAATAGATGAATCCATATACCCAATATGCTGATATGAATATAGAATATTAGTTATTTTATATGTATGTTCAATAGGAGAAATTAAAACGGTAATATCTGATTTTGGGATAGGATCAGTTCCAGGTAAATCAATTACAAGGCCGTAAGTATCATCACCATTCAAAGTATTAGGCATCGTAAGCCTTCCTGAGCTGACAATGCTGCCTATTTTTGGTGTTATAACAGTATAATCAGATCCTAATGAATCATATACTTTTAAACCGTAAGTGGTCATGATAATTTACCTAATTCTACTCTTAATATGCTTGAAGCATCATATACCTTTATGACATCATTTTCTCCATCTATTATTATTTTCCCAGTTCCGCCAACATTAACTGCGACAGTTAAACTACCGGCAGTAATTTTATCAGCAGATAAATCAATAATATGAGCATTTTGAATTATTGCATTTTTTATTTGCGCTGATAATGTAATCACTTCTCCGGCATATACTTTTCTTGCTGTTATTATTTGATCTCCAAGCATTCCTTCTGTGAATTCCGTATATTTTACTTCTACTGCTGATGTAAAACTTCCTGCACCGAAACCATCAACGCCTCTAACTTTATAATATCTAGTTGGGTGTAAAAAAAATTTAGAAGTAGAATCCGGAGGAGATGACCAACTATCAACCATAGTAAATTTTCCTAATGTAGTATCATAAGCTGAAATTTTTAATTCTTCACCAACCCCTGTCCCAGAAATTATTTCAATATAACTTCCTTTCCAATAATCAGGACCCCACCCGGCTAAATCTAAATCAGTAATATAATTTGTATTAGATATACCGTCATCATCAGACATACCATTTTGTGAACTTTCTCCTTGAATTGTGCAATTACGGCCGGGAACTCTTCCAAATAATTTTTCTTCACCACCCCACGCGTTAGTTCTTGAATAATAAATTTCATAATACTCAACATCAGTAGCGGAATCATCAGTCCAATATAATCGCGCTATATTAAAAACTATATCAGCAGTCAAAGATAATGGTATTGCAGGTGCAGCATTCACCGGTGTTATTTGACCAGAAGTAATAGAATAATTTCCACTTGAATTAATAGCACGTATCCAATAAGTTCCGGGAGCTCTGCTTGAAGGAATCAAAACTTTCTTATTCGCTAACCCGCGATAAATCAAATGTGCGTCATCAGTTCCAAAATTAGCATCTTCATCTCTTATCTCATACCCAGAAAGGTCAGAATCAGTAACAATACCCCACGATAATTCTATATTTTTCCCCCAAGAATATGTGAAGTTAGGAACGTTAGAAGGATTAGTTGTTTTACCGACTAATGTAATTGGATTGGAAATACGTCCGGTAGATATAATGTCATTTACTGACTGTGTTTTAATCTTTATATTGTATGTTTGGCCGCTGTTTAATCCACTGCTTATTCTAAATGTTGTAGAAGAAGCCGGAGCTGTCCCATAAGCGACATAAGAATCTCCTGATTTTGCTATTTCAATAATATAATTTTTTAATAATTCACGTTTTGTTGCCGGTTCAGTCCAACTGACATCAAGAACAACAGTCCAAGTTCCATCAGTATTTACCCAACCGGTTTCAGATAATGAAATATTAGTAACATCGGTAACAGATTCATAGACTTTAGGCGGGCTTCCATAATCCCAATCATCAAATGTTGAACCAAAGCCATCATCTAACACCGAGCTGTTATATGCGTAACAAGTATATTTAGCTTTACCAAAACTGGCTTCAGTTATATTAACTATTCTAAATAATGCTGCTGTCCAACTCGGTCTTGAATGAGTAACTGAAACAATGTCATATTGTTCGCAATGCATTGCTTCAATCGTAGATTCAAATTCACACCAAACATCATTTAACTTCCCCTCATACAATAATTTATTTGCCTGACGAGATGCTTGTGATTGTCTTGTGATTCCATACATTTCAGTTTTACTTTCTTTTATGCCTCTATTATCTTGATCTAATTCATCTTCAGCCCATGCAATTCTTTTAGGATTTTTTATTTCTAATGCCGATACCCATTCAATGCCTATTTTATTCGGTATTTCATCTGATTTACCATAACCATAAGTAAATGTATCATTATTAATATTATCTTCAGTAAATGCCATTACAGAAGTTTCCCCAGATTTTTCATAAACTATTTTATATTTTGCACCGCTTCTAATTAATTGTGCGTTGCAAGTAATTAACATTTTTGCTAAATTATCTAATGCGGAATGTTTGGTATCTAAGGAAATAGTTAATTCATATCTTTCTTCAGTTCCTCCTTCTCCATTACTTACACCTTCTTCACAATGTTCGTAAAAATCACCAAAACTGTCATCATCTATAAATGATGAAGAAACACCACAACCCCCAACAACTGTGCTTAAACCTAAGTAATCTCTAATTATTGCGGCTGGATTTTTAGAAAATACTTTTGTATCAGTCCATTGATGTATGCCTGAATCCCAAATCGATACTTTTCTTCCTCGTATTTGAGCGCCTAATGTTGGATTACTGCTTACATCATCTCCTGCAGTCAATGTTGTGGCAATATAACAAACATCTCTTAATCCTTTAACGGTAGCAGAACCTCTTGAATCAACTTCTTGAGTTGTTGTACCTGTATATGCGGTATAACTACAACCGGATAATGTAGAAATATCTTTTTCATCAACAATTACATCAGTTACTGACTGGACTTCTCCGATACAAAAACCAATAAATCGTTGAATAGTAGTTCCGGGGTCTGACTGCCATATTATATTACCGCCAACAAGGATTGGACCTCCGTATATTATAGGTACTATCCCTTCGTTAGAAAAAGTATTAGATATTTCTCTAGATGTATATTTTGAACCTGATGCATCTAATTTATCTAATTTAGTTGAATTCATTAATGAATAACCAATAGAAATAGCAGTTAATGCAGAGATAACAGGATGCAGCCATATATAATCAACTATTACTACACCGACAGCCCAAATTGCACCAACTACATCAGCGTAAACATAATCGATACTGCCGAACAAAAACAATAAAAAAATGTATATTTTCTTAAGCATTTGGTCTATACCCCATTAAAACAAATTCTTTTAAATACCTTAGTCGGGTAAGGCACGATCCGATGAATTTATCCATATGCAATATTTGTTTATTATTTATACAAACTCCTAATGAACCAACACCATTAGGATTATCAATTATTACTATATCTCCTTCTTCTAAATCATTAAGTCCTATCGGAGTTGAAAAGGATTTTAAAACATTTATCATACGCTCTCTATCTTTTTTAATATCCCTAAAAAATATATTTTTCCCATCAGTAAATGGTATTTCTTTTCCCTTAACATACTTGTAGTATAAATAAACAATACCTCGACAATCACAAGCAGTAAAATCTTTATGGTTTAATTTAAAAGGTATGCCGATTAATTTATTCAAATCTATCATTTCGTTAAAGGTATTGTATGAAAACCATGATAATTAATAGTATTAGAAAATATAGTATCGCAAGAATTTAATGTTTTATCACAACCACGATAAACTACATACTCATCTCCGGCTGTAGCTGCTGTGTCTAAAGCATAATCTAATGTTAAAGCGTCTGTTGCCGCGTCAAAGTCTAATATTTTTCTTGATGAACCATTATTGTTCCCGGAAGTAAAAGTAATCGTTCCCCAATTCCAATAATCGTCTGCTTGTATTAAATTAATTGTATCAATAACAGTAGTTGTCGTTCCATCTGTAACTGTTCCTGTAACTTTATTTTCTGCTGCCTCTTTATTTATTTGGCAATAAGCATCACCGAACCTAGCATTACAGGCAATTTGATAAGGCCACCCTGTTTCAAAACCTAATGAGCCAATTACTGGAGTACAAGACGCTGACATTTGCTTCCTTGAAAAAACTAAATTTTGAATGAATCCGTCAAATACTATTTTTGCATCTAAGTAAGAACTTAAATGATCCCTGAATATCAATCTAGTAACAATTCGTTTATTTCTAAAATCATGGCTTGCTGCAAATTCAGACATAGTTTTATTGACATTGTCTAATTGATACCCAACACGTTCTATTTCTCCTTGAGAACCTTTTTTAATAGCGCTTCTTGATATGCCTAATGGAGAATATACTTGTGAGGTATGGCCTAAATAAGTAAAAAAATATAATGGAAAGTAAAAATTAACGTAATGAAGTGTATTAGAATCTTCAGAAGTTTGAGAGCCTAAATAAATATCATGTATCTCTACTGGTTTGTGTTGTAATTGGTTTTTTATTGCTATTAACGTTGCTGATAAACTTAACATTTAACATCTCCTTAACCACTAGAGCTAGATGAACTTGAACTAAATGAACTGCTTGAGCTGAAAGAACTGCTAGAAGAACTTGATGAACTTGAACTGAATGAACTGCTTGAGCTGAAAGAACTGCTAGAACTTGATGAGCTAGATGAATTGCTTGAGCTAGATGAAGAACTTGAATGACTTGAGCTTGATGAACTGGAAGAACTGCTTGAAAAAGATGAAGAACTAGATGAAGAAGAACTAGAACTAGATGAACTTGATGAGCTTGATGATGAACTGGAAGAAGAACTAGATGATCTACTAGAACTTGATGATGAGCTGGAACTCATTGAGCTAGAAGAACTTGAAGAACTAAAATTTCCTTCAGGAGGTGAATATGTACTCCATCTAATCTCTTTCAATTTAATTCCTGTATGCAATAATTGATAAGCTGCCAATTCTCTTGTCAACTTATCTTCAAGAAATCTAACTTTAAAATAATAATCATAAGATAACAAAATTGCACCAGACGCAGGAATAGGGTCAAATGTAATGTATGATTTTTCAGTTGTAAAATTATTGCTTAATGTATAATTTGTATTAGCAACTCCACCAACCGTACAAGAACTATTTCCGGTTGTATCTACTGGAAAATTATGTAATAAGAATTCAGCAGTTCCGCCGTCAGCAGATCCAACTTCTTCATCTTCTGCTTGATATTCAGACAAAATTTTAATTAAAAAATAATCATAAGCACCTAATCTGGAAATATAAAAACTCCAGATTAAATCCATTGCTGCTTTAGTTAAAAATTTACAAGTAAGTTCATAATCTCTCAACCCATGATCCCATAAAGCATCGCGTTGTTCGACACCGCTTTCAGAATCACTTATATTGGTTTTAAAATTAATACTTTCTTGTAAACCAAATTCCGGAGTTAATGTTAGAATATCAGTATTAGCCATATCTTTGTGAAATTTTTCTTAATGATTGATTGTCTATTATGCTTCTTCCGGCAGCATTTGAGTATATATCACCGTTTTGTTGAAGCCTTTCTCTAAATGACCGTTCATCAATCGTTTGAATATAATAATTATTAACAACTTGTCCTGAACTCATTCCTTCACCGCGATTAAGACGATTTAAATTGTCAACTCCTAAATTATTCATTCCAACTCTACTTAATACACCCTCCCCCTCAAGCAATGTCGCAGGAACTTCTCCACCGGAATGAAACTTTTTTCTAAAACCAAAGCTATTGTCTTGATTCATAAAATAACCGCCTGTATGACCGGAAGTCGCGACAGCTGTATATCCTAAAAACCCGGCAGATTGTTTCCAAATAGACATTAACATTAATTTAGAAATAATTTCTAATATTGTTTTAAGCATTGTATCGCCAAATGAAACTACAACGTCTTTTAACGATTCAAAATCTCCTTTAACGATTTTAAAAAATCCGTCAGATAATGCAGTAACCATATTTGAAGCAAACGTTGTAGTCATTTCTAAAGTCGCACTAAAAGTATTTATTATATTATCATTGGCTTTTTCAACTATACCATCCATGCCATCAACCATACTCTTATATATTTTTTCTGCTTCCAATAATAATCCTTCATAAGTATCAACCATGCCTTTTATCGGATTTTTTAAGCCTTCAGCAGCGTCATTAATATTTTTAGTTATGTCATCTGAAAATGCTTTTAAATTTTTATCCCAATTACCTGTTTTTAAAAATGTTCCCAACTCTATAATTTTTGATATTGCAAGAGTAATAGCCCTCATTCCTTGAGCAAAATTGCCTACAAGATAACCTAAAGTTCCAAATACACCAATTATTGCTGCAGCTGCTTTACCCCAGCTATCTACAAAGTTTTTAGTGCTTTCTCTGGCAGTTTTTATGCTTTCTTTGAATTTTGTAATTTGTTCACCAATTAACCGCATTGCAGAAATGACAATAGGAGATTTTGTAACTATCATACCTAATTGTTCATTTAAATCTCCGATAGAAGCAGCTAATATGTTTCTTTGCCCTTCATACGTCTTACCCATAGCTTCAGCTATTCCATCAACAGAAGATTTTACCGCTTTCAATATTTCTTCAAATGAACCATATTTTGCAGTAGTTTCATCAATAGTAATACCATAACGTTTTAAATAGCTTGCTTGCCCGGTAAACGCTAACCCTAATCTTTTTGCCACTGCCTCAACATCAACTGTTTTCCCACCGGCTTTTAACGCAGCAGTCATATCAAGCATTGTAGGAAGAAGTTTTTTTATCTGAGCATCTGTCAATTTATAATTTGCTAATAATGCAGCTGATGAAATTATTTGTTCATCTCCATATCCTGTTAGAGTCTGTAAAGATGAAGCCAATTCAGTTATTCCGTCTATCCCTTCTTTAGAACCTCTCCCTGTTGCACGAAAAGCAGCAGATAATTTCATCATTGCGTTTTCTTGGATAATCGCAGCTTCGGTAGTTGCTTTAAATATCTTTAATGGTATTCTCATTGCAAAGAAATATAAAAGCATTATATTACGCAATGAACCGATTTTTCCTTGAAGTTCAGTAACTATACGATTATGATTTCTAGCGGCTCTACCAGCTTTCTCATGTCCTTGAGCCATTTTATCTAAGTTGATACCTACTGCTTTTCCTTCTTTTTGAACAGTAATACCGACCTTTTTAACAGCGTTTATTTGTTCATTAGTAGCTTTAATGAACTTGCCTGTGGCTTCATCTTTAAAAGACAAAAAAACTTTAAAATCTTGGTTTCCTGCAGCCATATTACACCTTATACTTATTTTTCATTGCTTCTGCTTCTGCTGATTCTAAAATATCGAATATATCTAATAATTTTGCCGGTTGTTCTGATACTCCGCCTCGAAACGGTAAAAATCCTTTTTTGTAATATCCATAATATTTAATATATTCTTTGACCTCTATAGGTAACATTTTTGCTACGCATCTGTCAGCTGGCTTTCCGTCTATTAAATATGGTTGAACCGGATTCCCATAACAACCTCTGAATTTTTTTTGATGTTCATTGCAATTGTGGCAATCAAGGCCAAGATTAGACACCTCGACTGCCAATGCTAGTTTTTTTCAAGTTCCTCACTTACTTGATTTTCACCCCATATTTCAGACGCTAATTCGTTAATAGCAAATAATGGAATCATTTTTAAAATCTCATCGTCAACTATATCTAGTTCTCTATCAAATATTTTTTCTTTAGTTATTTTAAATTCTATTTCTTTGCCATCGATTTTAAAATTCTTAAATCCTTTCAATCCGTATCTAACTATGGAGAAATTATTTTCTGTAAAATCAATTTCTCCTTGAACATAAACAGGTTTTCCGTCTTGTACTTCAATTTTTCCAAAACTTTTAATTATTCTTGCTTTCATAAAAGAATCCAAAGGGCCTATAAGCCACACAGTAGGATTATCCTTATCATTTTTTAATGAATATTCTTTTGTCATTCCGACACTGATTGGATCAACCACAATAACCTCCTTTAATAATTATAATTAATTTTTCTCTTAACAGATTTTTCTTTGCATTCTTTTATCCACCGGCTAAACCTATCTTTAGCCCATTTAGCAATTTGTGAATTCATTCCTAAAAATGACCGTATTATCGGCCCTATTTCTTGGTGTATGTACCCAACATAATCTCTTCTAGGTTTTCCTCTTGGAATTATTCCTACTTCGAATACATTTTTCCCCCTGTTGTAAACATGTATCGCATTGTACATAATGCCCTTTCTGTATAATGCCCTATAAGGATATGAAGATCCTTCTCTTTTTTTATCTTTAATTGTTTTTACCGAAAGCTTAGCAAACGAAGAACCATCAAGATTAGTTTGATTGCGGATATTCTTACGTGAATTAACAGCAATTTTATTAGCAATCTGTTTTAAAGGAACAGAGGCATTGCTAAAATTAGGAATATCCGCATCAATTTCTATCCTACATTTAAAACCACTACTCATATAATCCCTTATGATGATGTACTGCTAGAAGAACTGGAACTACTACTTGACGAACTAGAGCTAGATGACGTTCCCATAGTAATACTAATTTCATCGTTACCACCATCAGAATTTTTACAGATTTCGCAAGTCGCGTTCATTGCCGCGATACCACTTCTATCAGACTCTTTTAAACTAGTGTATCTTACAGCAGGCAAAGAAAAGTAAATATTATTACCATTTGAATCATTGATAGTGATTACCACTGCCATTGTATCTCTAGATAGTATTTTTGAGTAAAAATCATGACTGGCAATAGAAACCAATTCCGGATCAAATGTCATTTGTGGATTCCTTCCAACAATCCTTGCGTAATCAATACCGCTTGAATCTTGAGGCCTAGGAGAAATAACAACCTCATTTTGCATATCTATTTCGCAAGCATCTAACACTAAGCTATCCCCATCAATAGTAACTGTAGCCCCCATAAAAATAAACGGAACTTGCGCCGGATACGTTGGAGTTAATAATGCTGTATCGCTATGCTCGTCATATTTTCCTTGCATCGCAAATTCACAAAACACAGGTTCTCCAACTTTAAATTGAAACTTTACATTGCCAGCACATCCACACATTGTCTTCCTTATTCCGTCTAAATACTTTGCTATCGTACAAGTAACGAAATCACTTGATATTGGAACATAAGTATTCGAAACGCCTGCAGAAAGACTTTCAGAAAAACCACACGCAGTTAGAAATGGAGTTATCGGAAGTGTTGTACCTTTTGATCCTGAAGCTGGACCCATTAATTCTGCTTTAAATGAAAGCGCCATTTTCCTTGCCCCCGGTTCAGATCCAAACCTAGACATTGTTTTAATTACTGGATTTCTTTTAAACTGCTCAAATTCAGCGTCCATTACAGGTTCATAAGCTAATATTGTGGCTTTTNCAGCAGCTAATGTTTCAGCTTCTCCGCTAGTTGTTTCGACCTTTCCGGCTAATTGAGCGACACGTGTTATTTTAGCCATATTTTCCTCCTTTAAATAATTCTATCACCAATATTAATAACTATATTTACTGCATGACATAAAACTGCACCTAACATAACTGTGCTGAACTCTCCGATAATAGGTATATGCACAATGTTTGCATACCCTCCTAATGTTGGATCGTTAATAAAACTAGCGCAAATAGTTTCAACTAAGTCTTGGAATGTTTTTTCTGTAGCTAATTCGTTATAAAATGAATAAAAACCACGAATAACAAAAGTATGGTTTATATCTTCAACATCACCTGACCCCCCATGCCCTATTCTCTCAAAATTAGTCCTTTCTATATCCCAAGTATTTACTTTGGAATCTTTTATAAATAAATCTTTATATGTTGCTAAATCACTACAAAAACGTTTATAATCATAAACGTTTTCTACACCTGAAATAGCTTCAAGTTTAGTTTTTATTTGTGTTCTAATTAATGATAATGACATTTAAACTAAAGCGGAAGGATAGATAACAAGAAAAAATGAAATTGCATCTATCTCCGCCTTCTCCTTTATCTCTTTGACTGGGGAATTACCTCCATCTAACCGGATGCGTCAACATATCTTCTTTCCATGAATATTCCATGTCAAGATCCTTGACCGCTATACCGGCTGAGGCTGCACCAGATTCTTTTGATTCAACACCTAATCCCATTAATGAATTATAAATGGATATCTTCTCTTTAGCCAATCCTGTATAAAGATCAGATTTCCGTTGATAATCAATAACATCAGCTTCGATTGTTGAATCTGTACTTTGTGCAAATTTTGCCGCGAGAGCCCAGAAACAAAGAGCAGCAGTCAAATTAACGACTGCTTCTATATAACTATCATTTATTGTACAAGTTGTTTCATTTAACGTTTGAGGCAACGCATATTCATATCTCAATTTTTTATCATTAGCAGGAATGAAAGTCAATATCCTAATATAAGTTGTCATCACATCACCAACAAGCTTTTTAAAGAACTTCCAATCCATTTGTTCAAGGTAACTAGGATTTTGGTAATCATCAGCCGGATATTCAATAGGCCCAACAATATAAGAAGTACCTTCTACCCAATCAGTAGGTAAAGCAAAGTCGTAAGAAGAACCATCTCCTGTTTCTTCTTTCATCTTAGTGTAAGGCTTATCTTTTGAAAAAATAATAACAGCCTGAGATAAAATTCTATATTTATCATCAGGCTGAAGTTTTTCAGCATCGTCCTGCAAAGCAGTTTCTAAGCGAGATAAATAATCTTCTCTAGTATATGACACATAACCTCCTTATGAAGCTTCTGAACTAGATGAAGATGAAGATGAACTCGAGCTTGAACTTGATGAACTCGAGTATGTATTTACGTTAGAAGGTAAACTACCCATGAGTTGTTGTCTTTTGCGTTCATTTATAATGAAATTACATTCTTCTTTAATCACATTATACAGACCACATGCAACATTCTCACAAGTAATACCTGCACCTGCGTTACTTTTGAACGGACATTTATAAGCTGGGGCTGACATTATATATCTCCTTTAATATCCCGGTGGGGATATACCCCACCGGGAATTAATTTTTAACTACTTTCACTAGAGCTAGAACTCGAACTAGACGAGCTAGAACTGCTAGAACTTGATGAGCTTGACATCTCACCTTCTACGTACACATCAAATATCTTGAAGAATCCTCCAGAAGGCCCTCCAAACTCTAAATATTTTGATGCATGCTCAGTAGAAGTTATTTCTACTTTTACGTAGCGTCCATACTTTTGCGTAAGAGCAATTTCTTGCCAAATTCCTGTGTCTTGCCATGTGGTAATTCCTGATTTAGTAGCACTTCCGAAATCTACTGCTGAATCGCTAACATAAATATTTACATTAGTAGGATCCCAACTTAAATCTCCACCACTTCTCCCTCTTACTTGACTTACCCAACGGCTTTGTCCAAGGTCAACTATAAACCAATGTGTTTCATCGGCAGAATGTTTCCAAACATTCAAACCATCAAGTGCATTTTCAACAGTTGTATCACCACCATCATCTCCACAATCAGAGTGAAGATTAGAGCTAGTTATTCCAAACCATTCTTGGTTCAAAGAACTAGAACTACTAGAACTGCTAGAAGAACTAGAGCTGAATGAACTACTTGATGAACTGGAAGAACTCGAGCTAGATGAACTTGAACTTAAAGAGCTGCTAGAAGAACTTGATGAACTCGAGCTAGATGAGCTAGAGCTACTAGAAGAACTTGAAAAGCTTGAACTACTTGAAGAACTAGATGAACTTGAGCTAGAAGAAATTGAAGAACTAGATGAACTTGACGATAGACTACTAGAAGAAGAACTAGATGAACTTGACGATAGACTACTAGAAGAAGAACTAGAAGTATTTCCGGATACTGTTACATTTAATGCATACCAATAACTGCCGTCGCACCAGAAATCTGCTGTTTCATATTTTCCTAAAACAGCAGTGTCATAACTAGCACCACCACCACCAAAACCAGCAGCGACATAAACACTGCCTTGATCCGATGTTTCTACAAAAATACTAGCACCTTTTAAATTATCACTAGCGGCAGGTAAAGTTAAAGTAACATTAGAAGTTAATTTGACAAATAAAGAACCACTTCTTAAAACATCATCCTCTGTTAAAGAGTAATTTGTAGATTTGCTTAAAGTTGTGCCTCTACGATTAGCTACACTGTATTTGTATCTGGTAGGTTTTGGCATAATTGGGCCTCCTTATTTTTAACTAGCACCAACTGCGTTTGATAACGCATACCAATAACTGCCATCACACCAGAATTCAACAGTATTATAAGCTCCTATTGTTACAGTATCATAGCTAGCGCCACCGCCACCGAAACCGGCAGTAACAGCAACTTTAGATGAACCATTATTACCATGGATATATACACTAACGCCTTTTAATGCTGAACTAGCTGCAGGCAATGTTAACGTATATGCACCATTAATTTTAAAAAATTGACCAATTCTTAGAATATCAGTTTCAAGAATAGCATAACTTGCAGCTTTTGTGGTAGCAACACCTCTTTCATTCGCCACTCCGTATTTATACCTGGTAAACTTTGACATTTAATGCCTCCTTAACATTAGACATTTTACAGTCTAACAGCTGTGCCGGGAGATTATTCCCCCGGCCATTGCCATTAATTCGGTTTTTAAGTTACTATAGACCCTGCGAATGCTCTAAAATCAACAACTGCACCTCCGTATTCATGACGAACTTTATACCTAATAGTATCGTGAGTAAACACGTTACCGACAGTAGGCTGATCTTGAACTAAAATTTCCGGTTCTTCTTTACCGTTTAAAAATCCTATTTCTACACCTTCTACATCAGAAGTTTTCGCTGAAATGTAATAATTATTCTCATCTCCGCGTAAGAACGGACTTTGCTGTACTTCGAATTGGTCGCGAAGTGTATTGATGCCACCTTCAGCGTTTTCTGGATTCTTATCTGATTTCTGTAAAGCTAATGCAGTACCATTCAAAGCTCTAGGCACCCACAAAATAGGTTTCTCTAATGCTAAGAACTGTGTTACCTTGCGGACATCAACAGCTGCTGCATGTTCAGCCGCAGTAGTACCGAACAATCCTCTGGCAATCGTCAAAGCGTCAGTTGACACTGCATCTACTCTTACAATTTCACCGTCTAACCAAGCATAATCTCCTGCCTTAAAATATTGACCAGTTCCACCGGTAACATTTAATGTAGTAGCACCAGCAGTTAAAGGATCATCAACAACATCAGTCTTATATCCTAACTCACATTGATACCACATATCATTCAATAAATCTTGAAGGTTATCATAACCTAACGCACCTGTACGATAGTTTTTATGTGCTGCGACATAAAGAACTGCACTATCATAAATAGTTGCAGTATTGATTCCTGAAGCTCCATACCCTAACATTAAATCAAATACGAACTGATTCAATGTATATCCGGCAGCTTTTCCAACTCTTTTAGGAATTCCTGTTAATACTTTCAAATCATCATCAATGATTGATCTTCTGGTAACAGTAATTAATCCACCTTTAGTCATCACAGCGTAAGTTGCCTCAGTATCACCAGGGAATCCTAACTCAGGGTAAGTAGGTGTTGCACTATCTATCGGTGTTCCGGCAACTGTTCTCGCTGCTTGCACAGTAGGCAATACACCAAAACCGCCCCACTGAATTCTTTCTTGCAATTTAAAATCTTTGATGCTTGTCGTTACTGCTATTTTTTTCCAAAGTTCAGGTATTGCTCTATATTCAGGTAACATTCTCCTTTGCATAGAATAACCTAAAGCATAAGAAAAAGTAGTGTTATCATCAATGACTGATTCGCTTAATCTAGCTAATGCACGTGGGCCTAATCTTCCTGATACTTCTGCATCATCAGTAAATGCCACGTAAGCTTCTTTTAATGACCTAAATCCATCGATGTCTTTATATTTATCCTTTTCTTCTTCGTTAGGCTTATATCCTAACATCAAATCTAATGAAGCTTGGATACGAGTGATAGGATCTCTTTTTACAAAAGAACCGTCAAAATCTCCACCAAAATCAACGATTGCATTGCTTTCAACTAATTTTGCCAATGTATCACGTTCTGATTTGATAGATTCTTTGATTTCTGATTCTTTAAATATTTTATTCTTAAACGAATTGCGAATTTTATGCTTAATAACCTCTGGAAGATTACTTTCTCCTAAAGCAACTTCTAACATTTCTTTGCATTCTCTTATATCTAATTGCTTCTTAATATTATCAAATTTTGATTCTAAATCTTTATTTTTCTTTTCTAATTCTTCTTTTTTCTTAGCCTCAGTAGCAGCACCATCTTCTTGCGCCTTTGCTAATTCTTTCTTTTTCTTTAGCTGAATAGGATTCAAATCTGCATCATCAGTATTAAGTAATTCATCATCTGATAATTCTTTTTCTTTTGCTATCGCGTTTAATAAAGCTTCTGCTTCATCATATTTCTTATCTTTCATTTTACTTACGACATCTTCAAGTCCTTTAGCTTTATCTGACTTTTTACTTTTTGCTTCTTTGACCAATGATTCAAAAATACTAATTACTTCTTCCTCTGTGATATTAGCAATATCAACGCTTTCCAGTATTTTAGAATTAAACTTCTTCAACGATTCAAGAATTCTTTTAAACATCTGCTCAATACCTCCTTTTGTGTTAATACTTTCTATTATTTTAAGTAACCCGCCACCTGCAGCTGGTTGAGTTACGAAATCCGTACTGAAAACCCTACTTATACCGTTTACAACTGTTACCGGTTGACCATTAAGCATACGTACACTTGACGGCCCTTCAGCATTTATAGATAGCCCAAGCAAGTTCTTTAACCCCTTTTGCCAAGCGTTCATAAGCATTTTCTTCAAATCTTTAACTCTTGAATTTTCTTCTAGCAAATGTAAAGATGCAGTTAACCCGGCAACTTCTCTGCCTTCCACTTTAACAGTTTCAAACTTCACGTTGTCAATATACCCGGCAGTTTGTAGAGGAAAACCTTCTGGGCGTATTTTTTCTATTGATAAAGGAACATGGTCAAAATGCTTATCTTTCCATTCATAAAAACAAACTTTTGATTTTTCAAATAGAGGAATTGCTTTTTGGAGGGCTTCTTTTGTGTAATATTTGCCGTTCTTAGAAAGACCTTCTTCAATAACCATTACCTTCCAAGTATCACCTGAAGGGCTGCTTTCTAAAAACGCAGCAATATTTAAATGGTTATATTTCATTAAAAAATTGCTTTTGATAATTCTTTAGTTATGTATAAAATTGCTTCTTTTTTACTCTCCGGCTTTCCTACCATTGGTGTACCGCATTTAGGACATTTGACTTCATTACAAGGAATACCTCTATTATGCTTTATTTCTTCTTTGCATTTAGGACATATACAAACGTCTGTACCGCCATCGCCTTGTTTATCACCACCAACACCTACACCATCACCTCTAGCCTCAACAATAGCACCTGACAATTCTTTAGTTATTCTATTAATTACGTCTGCTCTGTTTTCTTGTTTTTCTGGAGTGCTAGCCGGTTCAAATGAAATATAATCTATGTTATGTTTTTTTAACCAAACTTTAGCTTCTTCTGTGGTAAATTGATGTTTACCAAATCGATAAGACTGGATCTTCATCGGAGAACCAGTATCGCCTTTAGATTTTTGCAATATAACACTAATACCGGGAGCTATAGATTTTCTAGCAAACACACCTGAGTTGTGTGGTAACGGCTCAGCTACGCGACATGCGTGTTCCGACGGGTAAGGCAATTTTACCTCCTGTGGATAACTTGTGAATAACCTGTATAATTAAAATATAGTCCTATATTTCGTAAATGTCAAGAAAAAAATGATTTATTTTCTTAAAATCCAAAAATCTGAATTTTCATTTTCTCTATTAGCTGTAAAGATTCCGGTGATATTTTTACCAGAAAATTCTATTGTTTTTTCTAATTCTGTACTTTCAAGGATAGATATGTTTCCTTTATCTAATACTTTTACCCAAGAAAGCATATCAGTGACATTCAATTCACTATCTGGTGAAATGAATGTTATTCCTTCTGAAAATTTATTGATAATGTATTTTGAAGGTTTAATATAAAATGTTGATTCTTTAAAATCTTCACTGATTAAACTTTCATTAAGATAAATATCCATACCTAAATCAGTAGAAACAACAAAATTATCTATCCTGTCTTTTTTTCCTCTCCACCATTGGTTGTAAAATGTAAAATTACCTATTTTCTTTTCTGCTTCTTTCATTTTAATGTTAAATTCATATTCATTATAATCAATGTTGCTTTCTTTTAATTCTTTCAACGTATTAAACGATTGTTTACTCCCATCAGCATTAATTGTTGTGTAATTATATTCAGTATATCTATCAAATAATTCCAATGCAAACGGAGATAATTTTTCCGGGTGAAAATTAGTGTTTTTTGATTCTATTATTTTTGATACACAATTACGAAATGAGCTTTTTAACTGTTCAAAAGTTTTTTTCACTTCATCACCTCTGCGTTTAGAGGCATATAATTTAAGTATTTCTTTAAGCTCTTTTTCTAAAATATCAGATGATTCATATATTCTAGAAAGGTNATTAACGCTAANAAACTCAATAGATTCTTTCATCAAATCTATATCAAAATCAGATTCCAAATAAGAATTATTTTGTTTGATTGAATAATTAACAACTAACAATTCTGATTTTCTAGTCATGTGTCCAGAACTCGGTGCGGCAAGATTATATTGAGAAAGTATTTTACGAGTATATTTTGCTTCTTTCCAACCATCACAAACTTCATAAGTTATCATCCACTTACCCGGAACTGTTTTTGTAAATGATTCAAATTCTTCTTGTGTTGGACACCACTTCCAATTCATCTTTGCAGAAGGATAAGGTGGATCCATGAATGTAAAAGATTCTGCATTAGAATATTTTTTTATAAATTCTCTATAATCCATGTTTTCAATGGTTACCCCTTGCAATCGTTCTTTTATCTTCATTAACCGCGAAGTTACTTTCATAACATCGCCTTCGGCCCGGTCATCATAAGAACGCATCTCACCTGCATCTGAAGCTGCTTTAACATAAACATAGCGATAAAATTGATAAGCCGGATCCTTATGAGTATTATTTTCTTTCCATTCAGATAACAATTTCCCAAAAGTAACCTTAGATGTTTTCCAATCAAATTTATTCAATGCTTCTAACTGCTGATCTGTTAAATTCTGCATAAATTTAAAACAAGTAGCAATTTCACTATCTTTATCATTTATATATTCTTCTTCTCCTTTTTTCTTTCTGAACAATACTGATCCACCGCCAATAAATGATTCAACATATCTTTTATGTTCGGGAAACATTGCTATTAATTTTCCAGCAACAAAGAATTTTCCTCCCGGAGAACCAAACGCGCCTTTAACACCTTCCATAAAATTACAATTATTAGATGTAACGTCAATCCTATCTAAAGAAAAATTTTCTAATAATGCAATTAAAAACCCTTTATTCTTCATTGTTATCATCTCCTTTTTATTCTTCATTGTTATCATTATCATTATCAGTATCACTTTCTATATCCACACCTAATTGAGAAATAACGGCGTTAATAATAGTTTTTGCTTTTTTATCATCAATCCACTTTTTATCAGAAGCTTGCGCTAATCCTGATATTAATCCAGACATAGCTTCAGCAGTTCCTTTGCTGCTATCTCTTGAAACTATAGGTGAAGGTATTACTTTAAATGTTCTATCAACGTCTGCTTTTAATGTTTTAGCAATTATTGCTTGATCTATAACAAAATCAAACATTCTCTTAATAATGAACTTAACTTTTTTCTGTTTTGTTTTTAAGTTTTTTAGAGTAGGTAAACTCATCTCCATCGCAGTTGCACGTGTAGTTTTATCTCCTTCGGCAAACCAATGGCCTGGAAAACCTGCACCACCTAATATTTGATTTTTAAATAATGCAGCTTCTCCTGACGCATCAGCAGATTCTAATTTAGGTGTTTCAGATTTCCAAGTTATTTTTTCATTATGCGCTCTTATTGAACCTGGTCGAGGTGGTGCTAATTTTTTAACAAATTCTTGCAATTCAGCCTCATTCATTCCTTCACAAGCTACATCCCAAATAAATGAATTCAATAAAAATGCTCTTTCAAGCCTAGTGAAAAGAAATTGGTCATATCCATCAAGCCAATCAGCTAATCGCAGTAATACACTTCTACCACGAGTTGCAGAACTTACCTTATTAACTGTGAAATAGAAACATTTACCAGTTAACTTGCCGTAATTGTCTGAACGGATATTCCTATCAACATTTATAATATCCATTACTTCTTCTTTAGAATTTCTTCCGAACTTTTTCCATATAAGAGATTTATTTATTTTAGGATTATTTGTATCTTTTACTATTTTTAGTATTGTCTTAGGATCAATGTATCCTAATTTAACTGCACCGTTAGCTGAGTTAACCCAAGTCGGTAAACATAATTCTCCAAACAAATATAATTCAACAACATTAACATTCATTTCTTCATCAAGATTATTATCGGGATCATTCCAAAAGTCATCAAGAACTTCTTTTACACTAGGATCCTTTGCCGAATAAGTAAATCCATCACCAATAACAAAATCTTCTATAATTTCAATAATCCTTCCGGCCATAGGATTGCTATCGTATAAATAAAATGCAATGTCTTGCATTCTATTTTGCGTAAGAAGGCTTAAATCTCTTATTTGATTAGTTGTTAAAGACCGCCACAATGAATCTTCGCCAGATCCTCCAACCATCGGATATGCTTCAGCTAATCTTTTATTTATTTCTATCGCTCTTTTTTTCCTTTCTTTAAAATTCAATATAACGTTGCTTGAATCTGGTTCTGTATAACTTTTTCGTTTTTTCATAATATATAGCTCCTTCTTTCTATCCTTTTATCACCGATAACACCTGAAACAGAAGTACCTTGTATCCTATTTTTCTCAACCCTTCTTATTATGTTGCCACTTGAATCCTTTATCGTATCTCCCGGGTCCAGATTGACAACAATGCCTGCTGCTTTTGAAGTAGGAAACAAATAATTTATTCCATATTCAACAGCATTCACAGCGTGTGTGTATTTGTTATCTATATGGTCTGTTCCTGTTCTATTCGTTGTTACATTTTTCATACACTTAGCCAAATCTAGACAACTAAGATCGTTAGATATATTAAACTGCGGACGGCCATGGATATATTTCTTCAAACATATCTTAGTACATTTCATCTTTTCATAATTAGAAAGTTCACGCGTGCGTATTCTTATCTTCCCATTAGATACGCTTTTATAATCATCAATCACACTTGTTTTAGTAACACGATTTCTTTTAGCCCCTGATTTATCTCCTATATATATTATATCCTCTATATCACCATAATATCCTATGGCATCAAGACATTTTAAAAGCTCACGATACAATTCAGAAGTAAGTTTATTGATAAATATTTTATAATAAATAAAAAATAACCTATCTTCAAAATCTTTTTGAGCAAATACAAATGGTTCTCCGGCTAGCCCGAAATCCATAAAACAATATAATTTAGATTTTGGATTATAATATACTTTATGATTTAAAAGATGAATTCCATCGTCATATTCCGGATAAGACCTATTAGTCCTTGCTTTATCATACTGCACTAACATATCTTGCGCTATTTCCTGTTCAGTTAAAGAAGCTGTTTTCCTGTCATACCATGCTTTATCATGCTCAGGATTATCATTCCAATTAAATCTCATCTTAACAAATCCGGAATTAGGCATATCTTTTATCTCACAAAATTTATTATTTGTACTTTCACTAGGTGGAGTGGAGTTTAAGCATATAGCATTTGAAGCATGACGAACGCCTTTCCACATTTCATCAAGACAATCAATAAACGCTGCTTCATCTAATAATATAAATTTATATTGAGTATCTCTACCGGCTTTAGGATTAGATGATTCTCCTTTTATTACTGAATTCATAGAAGGAACAGAAAATATTAAAAATGGATTATGTATCTTCGGCTTAAGAAACTGAGGAAGCCTTTGATACATAAATAACAATCGCCCATGCAAAGAATGAAATGTATTGCCTGTATCTTGCACTTCAAATTCTTTTC